>OMAM01000772.1_pt1 | contig 14365 bp, 20 predicted proteins | sample 1644621 | NCBI WGS metagenome assembly OMAM01 (sample SAMEA103958120, study PRJEB25191) | human gut metagenome | biome: human-associated habitat [ENVO:00009003]; feature: intestine environment [ENVO:2100002]; material: feces | place: Germany | collected 2013/2015 | reverse complement strand
GCCGGAACGAACGGCGGCACCATCGACGGCAAGGCCAGCTTTTCCGAAACCATGAAGCCGAACAGCAAGCCGACCGCGCCCAGCGCTTCTCCTGTGAAAACCGGATACACATTCAAGAACTGGTATACCGAAAAAACGGGCGGCAAGCTCTATAACACCGTCACGTCGATTACGACCAGCCAGACGTTCTATGCGCAATTCACTGCAAACACCTATACTGTGACATGGAACCTTGGCGACGGACGTTCGGAAACGACCGAGCAGACTTACGGTGAAAAACTCGTTCTCCCCACCGATCCGGAACGTAAAAACGCCGAATTTTTAGGCTGGTTTACGGAGAAAGACGGCGGTACAGAAGTTACGGCAAACACCGTTTTCAAGGAAACTGCTGCGACAACGTATTATGCGCACTGGGAAATTACTGAGTTGTTTTCGGTGACAGTTCCGGCGACCCTGCCGCTCGTCGTGGACGAAGCCGGTAAGGTCTATGTTGCTTCCGCTTCCATCGTCAACAATTCTACCGGTGATGTAATGGTTTCTTCCGTCAGCGTTACCAGCAAAAACGGTTGGGAGTTTGTTCCGTATTCGACCAACATGGCAAAGGCCAAAGTGGATGCCAAGCAGGTCGGCTTCAAGATCAATTCTTCCGAGACCAGCAAAACCGGCGATTCTGAGGTCTTCACACTGGCTGCGCCGTGGACGGTCAAAGAAGCAGATGCACTCTCCATCAACTATGATGCCGTCGTGTCCGCCGTCTCTCAGCCTGTGACCGGGCAGGAGATCATGTCGGTCGTCTTTGTACTCGAATGGGCGTAAATGAAAACCGGCAGACCGGTTTGGACGAAGCCGTTCAGGTCGGCAGCACCGCCGCAAAGGTCGTGGAAGGCGCCGCAAAAGCAGGCAAGATCACGGCCGCAGCTGCAAATGGGGCCGCCCTCGGCGGTCCCTACGGCGCGGCTGCCAGCGTTGCAATCGCGGCAGCCAAGCATGGGAAGAAGATTCTTCTTGCGCTGCTCGCCATCCTTGCGATCCCGCTGCTGTTCCTCGTGATGCTTCCAACGCTGATCTTCGGCGGCACGGCGCAAACCACCGGCGATGCCACCATTCTGAACGATCAGACGGCAATCACCGAAAACATGAACGAGATCGCATTTGCAGTCAGCGACCTGCTCGGCAGCGGCATTGCCGACGCCGAGCAGCGGATTGCGGACGACTTTGCCGCATCCAGCGCCGATCAGTATGAGATCGTCAACCCGTATGAGAACGAGCGCATCAACAACGTCAATCTGTTCATCTCGCAATACTGTGCCTACCGCGATACGGACGTTGCCGCCATTTCTCTGGAGGATATGAAGCAGCTTCTGCGCGCTGGCATTGGCGAACTTTACGACTATACTTATGAGAACGAAGCGCGCGAGATAGAAGAAACCATTCTCAATGAAGACGGCGAGGAGGTCACAGAGCTTCGTGAGGTGACAGTGCGGGTTTACACACTGACCTATCGCGGCGAAGCGTATTTTGCCGACTCCATTTTTCATCTGACCGACAAGCAAAAGACGCTTGCGCAGAACTTTGCCGAGAATCTCAGCCTGTTTCTGGGCGACGGCCTGTTTCAGAATCTTTCCTCGTCTGAGAGCGGCTTCACGATCCCTGCGCTTGGAAACATCCGCTACACAGATGGCAGCACAGAGGTCGTCTATTACAATCAGCTCGATGAGCGCTATGCGAATAAGCCATACGGCACCGACAATATCGGCGGCTACGGCTGCGGCCCGACTTGCATGGCAATGGTAGTGTCTTCCCTCACGGACGATCTGGTCGATCCCGTGGAGATGGCAAAGTGGTCATATGAGCACGGCTACTGGTGCAGCGGAAGCGGTTCGTATCATGCACTCATCCCGGCAGCCGCCGAAGCGTGGGGGCTGCCGGTCTCTGGCTGCACGGCATCAGAGCCGCAGCGGATCACGGACGCGCTTTCCAGCGGCAAGCTGATCGTTGCCATCATGTCCGCCGGGCATTTTACCTCGTCCGGGCATTTCATCGTGCTGCGCGGCGTCCAAGATGAAAAGATCCTCGTTGCCGATCCAGCCAGCCGAACGCGCAGCGAACAAAGCTGGGAGCTGTCCATCATTTTGAATGAAGCCAGCAAAGCCGCCGGTTCCGGTGGGCCTTTCTGGATCATCGGCTGAAATCTGCACCCGATCAGCACTGCTGACCGGGTGCATTTTCATAATTTACAGAAAATTCACAGGTTCAAGTGGTCTTTTTGTCGTTTTGCGGTGCGTATTGTTATAGAAGGATTTGGAGGACAAACCTATGAGGACAACCATCCAACAGCTTGCAGAATTTCTGACCGCCTGCCGCGGGAACTGGCGAAATGCCTGCTTCATCTCCTGCAACGAGTGCAAATGTCATTCGCCCTGTTCTGGTTATTTGATGAGCGCAGATGCCGGCGGCAAGCCTGTTTTGATTCCCGCTGCCGAATATGAACGTCTCACTGCGCAGCGGATCGACCCAAGCGAATGCCGCGGCAACCTCTCCCGCAGCGCCTTTGAGGATATTTATGCGTTATATCTCAACTGGTGCTTGTCAGACGATGAAAGCTGCTGTTTACAGATACTCTCCCTTCTTCCTTCTGAATAGTACATAGGAGGATTTCCATTTGAAAAAAACCCACATTACCTGTCCATACTGCCACGCGCCGGCGCAGCTTCGCCCGGCCAGCAGCATCTACGGCATCCACACAAAAGACAGTGCAGCGAAACTGTACGTCTGCTCCCGGTATCCCGCCTGCGACGCTTATGTACAGGCGCACAAGGCGACCGGACTTCCAATGGGGACTCTTGCCAACAAAGAGCTCCGGCAGAAGCGGATGCAGGCACATCGGACCTTCAACCAGCTTTGGGAGAAAGGTTTCATGCGCAAACAGGATGCTTACGCATGGCTGTGCGTCCGGCTCGGCATCCCAGAAGCGGACGCACATATTGCCAACTTCTCGGAGTATCGCTGTGACCAAGTTATATTGCTTTGCAAGGATTTTTTGAACGCACAAAGGAAGGTGAAACAAAATGGATCGAAGCAGCATCGTGTTGACCGCTGAACAGCAACTGCTCGTAGAAAACAGCTTGGAATTTGTCCACTGGACGATTGCAAGGCTTATCCCCAAAAGCAACTGCCATATGGAATATGACGATCTCTTTCAGGAGGGCTGCGTTGCGCTGTGCCATGCGGCGGCAATCTATCATGGCGGCACTTCGTTCAAGACCTACGCCATTACGGTCATCCGCAACCATCTGATCGACTGCTGCCGCAAGCAGACAAGCTGGCGCAAATACATCTCAGAGCAGTCCTTGGATGACCCGGACGCAGGTCTCCCAACGCCGGTATGCACAGACCATGCGCACTTTTCCAGTGTGGATGCCGGTGCGGTGCTTAATTCCTGCAAGAAGCACTATCGCGGTGTGGCTAAACTCGGCGTTGACGCGCTTGTTCTGAAAACGAAGGGCTTTGACTGCAAGGACATTGCGGTTCTCTATCACACCAGTTCCAATAATGTCGGCGCGTGGATCTCCCGCGCGGCAAAGAAGCTCCGCAGCGATCCGGATTTTCTGGACGCTTTCGACATCGCTTGTTGAAATTCTTCTGGCACACCCGTAAAAGAAAAATAAAAGCACATTGGAGGTACTGTTATGGAATACACGAAATACGCAGCCGTTGGGCATTTCAAATGTCATCGCACACTGGACGGCAAGAAATATCCCGTCGTCATCGTCGGCCGGAAGGAATATATGCTCGACGTACAGGAAATGACCGTTTGGAGCAGTCTTGCATGGCGTATCCTGTCACGCAGCCAGATTGCGGAAACCTATCTGAAGCTGACGCGCGGGCTGTCATTTACGTCCCGCCGGACGTTGGACGACTGCATCGACCGGCTTGTCACCCGCGGGCTGGTCGCGGAGGGGCACGGCGGCAGCGAGTATGAATCGCTCTATGATCTGCTTTCGTGTCTGTATATCGCACCGGTATCTGCAAATCCGTTTCTGCGGTTCGGCGCGTTTTTGAAGCTCTGGATTTGGGACGGTGCGCCGTTCTCTAAAGCAATTCGCCTGTTCTCCCGTCCGAAGCACAGCGCAGAGGAACGACAGATCGTGCGGCTGGCGAATCAGGCGCTTCTCAGCAGTGCGGAGTTGATCAAATGCGCCGAACGCGGTGTGCGGACGCTTCGTTCCGATGCGCAGCTCATGGACTGCCTGTATGACGATGAATTGACCACCAGCGAGAATCTGCCGATCCTGATGGCAGCGTCCCGGCAGGCACGCCCTGTCTCGGCGGCAATCGCAAACCTTTATCTGCATAAGCAGATCGTCTTTGAACGGTGCTGACCATGAAAAAGATTCTTGCGTGGCCTGCGCCGCTGCTGCAGAAGTGGCTGCTGTCGCTGTTGCTCTGCCTGCCGTTTCTGGCTGCGGCCATCATTTCCGCATTCTCCGGCGACCGGACGTTTCTGATCCTCAGCGCATTGCTCTTGCTTTTCTGCGGCATCCGCTGCGCAGAGCTTTATGTACTGCTTGCAAATGAGCGCTACCGTGCAGAAGACGGTGTCTGCCTTGCAGTTTCCAGCATTCCATTTCAGCACCAGCGCAGGGTCATTCTGCAAAAAGCAGACGGAGAACAGGTCATCTTCTGCGTCGAAAAGAACAAGCGGCTGTCTGTGGGGCAAGCCTACAGGGTCTATTTGCCGGTCAGTACAGTTGTCAGCGAGCTCAAAAAAGCATATCTGCCGCAGCACTATGCGTTGACAGTCGAAAAAATTGAAATAGATTCTATATGTATTGTCCCTGGTGCGTCCGAAAAACCAGTTGAAAAAAGTTGAAAAAAGTCAACAAAAACCTTATAATTAAAATGCAGATAACAGCTTGACTGTTTATCGTCATGTAGAAGCATCCGGCCGGTTCGGCTTCGGTCGGGTGTGGAGTGCTGCTTGGGCAAGCGTTGCCGCAGGCTGAATAGGGATATCCCGAAAGAAAGCGTCTGTGAGGCTCCGAAGCCGGGGCCTCACTTTTCTGTTTTCCAGTGTCTCGGCATCAGCTTCCCATATATGTCATTCTATAATCATAAAACGGGAAGATCCGAAAGCATTTCGGATCTTCCCGTTTCTTTGTTCTGATATTTTAGATTCTGCAGCAACCCTTGGATGTTACGCCGAGAACGCGGGGCGAATATTTTGTTTGATTCCCGTCGCGGTTTCCTGCTGCTTCGCCCATGTCACCCTTGTTACTTCTTCGACGAAAGCCTTTTCCTTGGCAGAAGCCGAATAGTATCGGATACCAAATTGCCGGCAAACATCGAAAAGCAAATCTGTGTACGCAATGTCTTCTTGTGTGGGCATTGAAAAGTAGCCGCCCGCCTGCGATGCTAATTCGTCGATCACATATTGTGCATTGTTCTTTTTATCCATGTTCCTGCTCCTCCTCTACTAAGTACTTTGAGAACAGCAACCAAGCATCCTCGTCTGCAAGCATAAAACGTTTCGGTCCTCCGCTCGCTGCGCTGGGGATCCGTTTGGCACCGAAATCTTCCGCATAGTGCTTGGCCAACTCATCTGTTTTTGCGTCAAATACCACATCTCCGCGGCATCCGTTGTCAATGGAGAATTTAATGCCAAATGCGATCAAAGCTGCACCGATTCCGCAATACTTCCGTTCCGCTTTCTTGGTAAGAACGGGGTTGCTTGCTGGTGCGCTCTCTGCGTAAAGAATGTAAACGTATGCTTTACGACCGGAGATCTGATATGCTGCTAAAGCGACCAACTCGCCATCTTCTGTCTTCATTGCATATTTTTGTACAGATGGGTCTGATAAAAGAGGCGAATCCCAATTTGTTTGCCAAAGTGGGGCATTGTGTGTTGCGGAAATGTCTGCTGCTAAGGCTGTATCAATCTTGACCTGAACAGACGAACTATCAGAACAACGCACAATATAAGGTGCAAAAACACAGCATCATTTTTCGTTTTTTATATTATAACACACCATTTCTGCAAAAGGAAGCAACAGCGCCCATACAAATATCATCTTTTTCAAAGGTTCCCTCTTTTCTATTCGTCATTGATTATTGTTTTGCAGCTTGCTATAGTATTATGAGCGAAAGGGGGGCATTTATGGACGAAATTGAAATCATAAAACAAAAGCTCATTGAACAGGTCAATCCTATTTGTATTTATTTGTTCGGTTCTTTTGCAAGAGGTACCGCTCATGCCGATAGCGACCTTGACTTTTATATTATTGTAGACGACGGCGAGAAAGATCTTCACGCCGTAGCCGCTTCTGCATATAAAGCAATCCGTGACGTGAAGCAGCGCCCCATGGATATTCTGGTCGGCACAAAAAGCGGCTTTGACGAGCGCAAGGATCAGTTTACTGTAGAAAACGAAGTGTTCCATAAAGGAATTCTGATCTATGAATCAGGCCGTTGAAGGAGTGATACGATGGATAGAAACGCCGAAATGAAATGGTATCTAGATCAGTTCAGTGGTTCACGCGAACGGTTTTATGAAATCCATATGCAGATGTGCCGCAAGTTTGGCATCAGCTGGAGCAAGGCCACCTCCAAAGAGCGACAATTCATCGAGGAAATCACAAGATTTACGTTTGAACGTGAGCAGGCCCAGAAAGCCGGGCTTCCGCTGGATACCGTAAAGCCAATGATTACAGTTGCATAACCGAAGCGGCCGCAGATCTGCGGCCGCTTTTTTCTGCATTTTGCAGAAAAATCGTATTGCCGCCCTATTTTATAAGTAGAGAGTATTCTTCGTCCATTGCGAAATCTATATATAGTTTTAACATAATTGACAATCCCAATATATTGTGCTACTATATTCATGTAATTGATATTTGTGCAGTTCATCGGAACGCAGACCGTATGGTCTGTGCGTGGGGCTTCTCACATTGCACACGTTGGTCAGGTTTGTATTTGAGTGCTGGTAGCATGGTATTTGCCCGCAAGGGGTAGATGTCGCTGCCGGCATTTTTTATATAGATATTCATGCCGGTGGCAGAAAGGAGTGTTATGGCAAAAGCGAGTCTCATCGGGCTGATCACGCAAGGCCCGGAATTGCAGCACAGCGCCAAGGGTGAACCCTATGTCCGCTTTTCCGCAGCCGAGTACGTCGGCTTCGGTCCGCAGCGGCACACACAGTTTGTTGACGTGTGGGCATGGGGCTACATGGCGCAGCGGCTTGCAAAGTGCAGCTTGGGCAAAGGCGATTTTATCTTTTTGAGCGGCACGTTGGAGTTGGAAGAGTTCACAAAAAAAGACGGCATCACAAAGGATAAACGCTTGAAGCTCAGATTGGACGATTGGGCGCCTGTTCCGCAAAAGCGGGAAACAGTCCGTCCAGTGCAGAATGAAACAGAGGGTTTCCCAGTCACCGCCGAACAGATCGACGGCGACCGGGAAGAACTGCCGGAATAATACCGGCGCAGCGGAAGAGGAACCGCACCAGATGATTCAGAAATGATTCGTCGGTGCGGTTCCTCTTTTTTTGTTTTTCTAAAAAAATGTATTTGAAAGGTGGCAATTTTTATGAAACGATCCAGTCCCCTCTGGGGAAGTGTCTCCGTCCTGATCGGTGTGGTCATTGCGATCCTGGCGCTGGTGCGCGGCGCATGGCTCGTCCCGCTTCTGCTCCTGACCTTTACGGCATGGGGCCTGTGGGTGGTCATGTTCCAGCTTCAGCCCGCGTGGGATTCCATCCGCGGGTATCGGAAAAAGGAGCGCGATGCCAGAAAACAGCGAGAAGCCTCGCTCTACAGTACGGCGCAGGCAAATGCCGACGCCATGCAGCTTCTGCTGCGGCACGTCAATCACCGGATCTCTGCGTATCTCAAGTCAGTCTATCCGAGCGCCCGCTGGGAGTGGATGACCGGGAATCCGACCGCGCTCGTCATGCAGGGCGGCACCGGACGAATTCGCGTGTATGGCATTGAGGAATATGACTATGCGGACGTTCAGATCGATCGCAATGGCAATCTTTCCTGCAATCTTCTGAAAGTCGTGCCAGTGCAGCCGCGTATGGACGCGCCGACGCCGCCAAACCAGCAGCCAGTCGATCCGCAGGTCTGGTATGACGTGGAGGGCCGTGAGGTATTGGAGCGCGTGATCGCCGATCTGGATTCCCGTGGCCATAGCAGCCTGACACTGAAAGAGGACGGCAGCGTGTGCGTCCATGAGGACGACGACACAAAGGATATTCCGCAGGAGCATCTGACGGCCTTCCCGCCGAAAGTCTATTGGCCGCGTCTGGGACAGGTGTTGGAAAGCGAAGGCTTGAGTGCACGTGTTCATGATCACGAGATCGCCGTATCATGGTAATTTTTTGAGAAAGGAGCGAAAATTCGAATGAAAAGCGGACGCAGTATTCAGGATGTGAGCCGCGAGATCCTGCGCCAGCAGGAGGCAAAGGCAGACTATCTGGTCGCAACCGACCGTCTGCACATGGATACATATGGCGACAGCCCCGTGATCCGTGTGCTCGACCGCGAGGGTATCGACCAGATCGAGCCGCTGGAGATCCAGCAGACCGCACACCAGCAGATCGGCACCTATCTGGACATTCCCAGCAAGTATTATGACCGGATGCTCCAACGCGATCCCGCGCTTCTGAGCTACAACGTCAACCGCTGGTTCCAGAAAGAACCGGAGCAGAAGCTGCTGCGGACGATGGACGGCAGGGCCAGAGCGTTTCTCAGCAATCGCTATCGCCGCATCGACAATCTGGACATCGCCCGCGTCGTTCTGCCCATCATCGGGGAAATGGAGGGCGCACGCTTTGAAAGCTGCGAGATCACCGACGACCGGATGTATCTGAAGGTCGTCAATCCGCGCTTGCAGGCGGAGGTGGTTCCCGGTGATATTGTGCAGGCCGGCATTATGATCTCCAACAGCGAAACAGGGCTTGGGGCCGTCAACATCCAGCCGCTTATTTACCGGCTGGTATGCTCCAACGGCATGGTGGTAAATGAAGCTGGCACCCGCCGGGCGCACATAGGCCGCGTGAACACCACGGATGTAAACTTCGCCCTCTATTCCCAGCAGACGCTGGATGCAGAAGATCGCGCGTTTGTCCTGAAGATTCAGGACACTGTGCGCGCTGCCGTTGACGAAGCCAGATTCTCGACGGTTCTGGAGCGGATGCGGGAAAGCAAGCAGGCGCAGCTCAACACGCAGGACCTGCCCGGTCTTGTCAAGCTCGCCGGTTCCAGCTTCGGTATCTTAGAGGAAGAAGGCAAGGGTGTTTTGCAGCATCTGATTGAAGACGGAGACTTTACGCTCTATGGCCTCGCAAACGCTGTCACGCGGTTCAGTCAGGATGTTGAAAGCTATGACCGCGCAACGAAGCTGGAGGAGATCGGCTACAGCGTGATGACGATGTCGCCGCTGCTGCTGCAAAAGATCAATCAGACACAGGTCACAAAACTTGCCGCATAACGGCAAACAGTAAAATTTGAAAAGGAGTTTTCTTTATGAGTATTCAGAATAACACCGCAGTTGATGTGTATCAGAATTTTGTACTTCCCACAGCGCTGGACAGCGACTTTTCGAGCGAGGATCTTGCCGACGATATGGACGGCCTGCAGCTGACCATGCAGCGGGTCAAGATCCCCGGCGGCGGGAATCTGCAGTTTGAGATCCGCAGCGACGACCCGGACAACCCCGACTATGAGCGCAAGCTCGTCGGCGTGATTCTCTATCACCATTTCGCCAACGCCTACTGGCCGGAGGGCAGCGAGTACGACGACAACGTGCCGCCATTCTGCCAGTCCTTCGACGGCAAGCAGGGCTACGGTGAACCGGGCGGCGTCTGCGCAGCCTGTGCATTCAACCAATTCGGCAGTACGGCAAACGGCAGCGGAAAAGCCTGCAAAAATATGCGGCAGATCTATCTGCTGCGCAGCGGCGAGTATCTTCCGCTGCAGCTCTCCCTGCCGCCCACAAGCCTGCGCCCGTTCAATGATTTCATGAACCTCGCCTTTGTCGCCCGCCGGCGCCCCAGCTATTCCGCCATCGTGGAGATCGGTCTGAAGCGCGCGGAAAGTGGTGGCTATACCTACAGTGTCGCCACGTTCCGAAAGGTACGGGATCTTGAGGGGGAAGGTCTTGCGGCCGTTAAAAGCTATGCAGCAAATTTCAAAGAGCAGGTCAAATTGCTTCTGGCACAGCGTGTGGAAAACTACAAGTCCGATGTGGAATCACTCACCGGCACGGCTCCCTTGGAGCTCGCCGATAACGGCGACCACTTTTCCTATCCGGGCGTCATTGACGGCGAACGCGACGAGCTGCCGCTCTAAACAAAAGCAGTCAGCAAAGCTTGCTCCGCTGAGCAAACGGCAGATGCGGTTCGCTGAAAAGAATCACAAGCTGGTCTATGCGTTTTTGCAGGAGCAGCGGTATGATCCCGGCGAATATTACGATCTTGCCGTCATGGGCTACCTGCGCGCCGTGGAACGCTATTGTTCCCATGCCTATCTGCGCCGCTTTTCGTTCTCTACCGTCGCCTACCGCGCGATGCAGCAAAGCATTGCGTCATGGAAGCGTGGGGAGAGTCGGCGCAGACAAGCGGAGGAAGCCTACTGTGCGCTTTGCGGCCGCAGGGAGAACGTTTGTGACGCGGAGCTTTCGGAAGCATATTTCTTCTCGGAGCTGCAAAAATGCGGAACGCCGCAGCAGGCTGCGTTTGCGCTGCTGCGTCTGCATGGGTACAGCATTGCGGAGATCGCCGCGCGGTACAAGCTCGACCCGCGGCGTGTGCGCCGGATGCTCAAAAGTCTGTATTCCGCCTATCTGCGGTTCCATGGGGACGGGAAGGAGGCGAAAAAATGAAGGATCAGCACACAAGGATGCTCCACGGGCGTCTGCTCCGGCCGCTGAGAGTCGGCAGCAGCGCGCTCATCGACCACGAAGGGCAGTTTATTCTGACCTCGCTGGTCACGTCCATCCAGGTGCAAAATGAACAGGAAGCAAAGTTTGAAACGCTGAATACGCATTATCATGTGAAGTTTTCTCCGCTTCAAGCGGCAGTTGCGGCGTCAATTCTGATGGCCGTCGCTGCATGAATGAAACCCCGGCGGCAATCTCCCGTCTGATTGCCGCCGGACCCGCTGACCGCAGCCACAGTTTTTGTGGCTGCGGTTTTTCCATAGGAGGTTTTATGAACGAACAGATTATCCCGGTTTCCGGGAATCAAAAGATCGCGTTCCAGTGCCAGCGATGCAGCGCCTGCTGCCGCCATGTAGAAAACAAGGTCATGCTGGAGCCATACGATGTTTATCAGCTTGCGCTTCATTTTCAAAGCGAAGGACAAAGTCTCAAGCCGGAGGATATCTGTGCGCAGTACGCACACCCCATGCCGCTGGAACCGTATTTCCCGATTTTTCTGCTGAATACCGCAGGTGAAGATCAGCACTGCATTTTCCTAAACGGGAATCATTGCAGCGTCTATGCACATCGGCCGCGCGCCTGCCGACTGTACCCATTCACAGTGGATGCAGGGCGGCGCGGTAAGGACTTCGAGTATTTTCTCTGCACGGATTACCCCGGTCACTTCGGCAAAGGCCGCATCCGAGTCAGCGACTGGTTCTATGAGAATTTTCCCAAGGATGTCCGCTGCTTTGTAAAAGCTGATTACGCAGCGATTCGGCAGTATGGCAAGCTGCTCCGGCAGATGACGCCCACGCAGATCGAGCATTCGCTGTTCCAGCTTCTGTTTTACCGCTACTGGAATTACGACCTGAGCAAGCCCTTTCAGGAGCAGTTTGAACACAATCAACGCCAGCTACTTGCATTTCTGCAGGAACAGCTGGCCCAAAATGGAGGTTCTATATGAGTCAATCCAGAATCACCGGTGCAATTCTCCTGCGCTGGGACGATTGCACATCCATTCTTTCGAAGCACTTGACAACGCTGCTGCAGCGTCCGATTCAGCTGTGCAGGATGGTAGAAGACTATGACTACTGGTGCGTTGCGTCGATAAACGGAAGGTTCTCCATCCCGGAGCTTCACAGTCTGCTGGATGCGCTTTCCGCAACCACCGCAGATTTTCCTGATCTGATCCCAGAGGAATCTAACCAGACGCGCTCTTTCAGCATGGAGTTTTCCCGTGCACTTTTACAGCATTTTTTACACGCAAGCTGGCGCTACGAACATCTCACCGAGGAGTATCTGATGGTAATTGACGTGGACATCGCTGTCCCCGCATGCTGCATTATGAATGGAGGGGTGCCGGATGTCTGATGCAAAGCTGATGATGCCGCTGTTTTGTAACGGCATGTTTAACTGTGGCGGCCGCAGAATCCGTGCTGTCCACCTCTATGATGTTTCCGATGGGGAGCACCGCTATCGTCTTTGGACAAAAGCAGGAACGCCAGATATAGACTATCCCCGCGTAGAATCTGACCGCTACCTGCTATACGTTGAGATCCACGGATACCTCGCACCGCTTGGCATGACAGAATATTTTCTGACCGAACATTGTGGGTATTTGCCGGCTATGCGGGAACTGTATGGCGGTGCAGAACATCGGAGAACGTATTTTGACAGTCTGCAAAAAAGTGCTATTGAGGAAGCTGTCGCAATTGAGAGATCTGTGATCTACCATCTGGGCAAAGAATCACCCCGGCAGGCGGACTATATCCACGGTATCCTCAATGAGCATCTTATGCGGTATACCGCCAGCAAGGAAAGCGAAGGCAAAACCTTCCCGGATTATATCGGCGCATTGATGGCGGATGAGCTTGACCACTGCATACAGCTTTCCAAAATCTATCGGTCGCTTAAGCAGCAGGAGGATGAAATGCGGCAGGCACAGATTGCCGAGCAGGATCGTGTGTACCAGCAGTCTGTCAATACAGAAAAAGAAAAAGCTGTCGGCGCCGCGCTGCAAATCATCCGCAGCGGCGGCACATTGAAAAACGATACGCTTTGCTATTACAAAGACGATGGCTCGTTTGTGGAAACCTCGTTGATTCTGTATTTGATGCGCGAATATCACATTGACGTGCCGCTCCGTACACAGGGATGGATCAAAGAACGGTTGACAAGTGCAACCGTTCAAGAGGATTTCTGCGGCTCCGTTACCTACTACCGCGCAAAAAAGAGTCCATGTTCACAGAAATTCTTTGACTGTATGCGGGATCTGATTTTGGCAGTCCACAACGCAAAAAAGGAGGCGGCATGAGAAAGAAACAATATACGATACAAGGAGTGAACCATAACGAATGAACGAACCGATCTATGAACGAATGCAGCAGCTGATCCGGCAGATCCGGCAAGCGGATACCGCCTACTATAAGCACGACGCGCCAATCATGAGCGATCTGGAATATGACCGCCTGATTGACGATCTGGTCGCGCTGGAGGAGGATAGCGGTGTGATCCTGTCCAATTCGCCCACACAGCATGTCGCCGGCGAAACACTTGAAACATTGGCAGAGGTTCGGCACACAAAGCCCATGCTTTCTGCTGCAAAAACAAAATCCATCGATCATCTGATCCGTTTTGCATCCGGCCGGGATGTCCTTCTTTCATGGAAAATGGATGGACTTACACTTGTCCTCCGATATGAAAACGGACATCTCAAGCCCGCGGCCGCGACGGTATCATCGGGGAGGACGTCACCCACACCGTAAAGACCTTTCTCAATGTACCGCTGACCATTCCCATTTCAGAGGCATTTGAGGTTCGCGGAGAGGGCGTTATTTCATGGAAGAACTTTGACACCATCAATGCGGACTTGGATGATGCCTACAGCCACCCTCGAAATCTGGCAGCCGGGAGCGTGCGAAAGCTGGACGCTTCGGAAGCGCAGAAGCGGATGCTGGAATTTTGGGCATTCGATCTGGTCAGCGACAGCTTGGAATCCGGCAGCAAGCACGCGCAGCAGAAGCTTTTGGCGTACTGCGGCTTCAGTGTGGTTCCGTATCTTTATCTGCCGTCTTCAAGCACCGCCCATGATCTGGAGCTTGCTATTTCCAGTATGCAGCCGGCCAAATTCGAATACCCTGTCGACGGTCTAATCATGGAATATGACGATCTTGCGTATGGCAAAAGTCTCGGCGCTACCGGGCACCATGAAAACCGCCTAATCGCGCTCAAATGGGCAGATGAGCTGTATGAAACTACATTCCGAAGCGTGGAGCTTGCAACGACGCGCACCGGAATGGTCAGCCTGACTGCGCGGTTCGATCCCGTCAGCATGGACGGCGCAACGGTCAGCCGCGCCTACCTGCACAATCTGGACAACTTCCGTGCGCTTCAGCTGGGTTCCGGTGATACGGTTCGGGTATACCGCGCGAATATGATCATTCCGCAA
>OMAM01000770.1_pt1 | contig 14394 bp, 6 predicted proteins | sample 1644621 | NCBI WGS metagenome assembly OMAM01 (sample SAMEA103958120, study PRJEB25191) | human gut metagenome | biome: human-associated habitat [ENVO:00009003]; feature: intestine environment [ENVO:2100002]; material: feces | place: Germany | collected 2013/2015 | reverse complement strand
GCCGAATTGGAATGGATTTTGCATCGTAACTGTGAAGGTACTGAACAGTTAAGAAACAATGTAGATTCGCAGTATGAAATTCAGAAAAATGCAGATACTCATAAGAAAGAAATGCAAGCTTCTATTGCAGAATTTCAGGAGGGTAGGATGGATTATTTCAATGCGTTCTGGGTTGGAGGACTGATCTGTGCACTGGTACAGATCCTAATGGAAAAAACAAAGCTGATGCCGGGCAGAATTATGGTGTTACTGGTTTGTTCGGGCGCAGTATTAAGCTTTCTTGGCATTTATGAGCCATTTAAGGAATTTGCGGGAGCGGGGGCGTCGGTTCCGCTGCTTGGATTTGGGCATGTTCTGATGAAGGGTGTTAAGGAAGCGGTAGATCAAAGCGGATTTATGGGCGTTTTTGAAGGCGGCTTTCGGGCCGGTGCCATTGGCTGCAGTGCAGCGCTGGTATTCGGACTGATTGCTGCTTTTGTGTCAAAAAACAAAATATGATGTCAGATTGTGAGAGTGGAAAGCACGGAACAATCTGATTGATATCAATAGATAATATCAGGAAGCAGGTAAGAAAATGAAAAACGAAAGACTTTTAAGCTTACGCAATCAGATGAAGGAAGCTGGTGTTCACTGTATGGTAATCCCGACCTCGGATTATCACAACAGTGAATATGTCAGTGATTTTTTTATGGCAAGAAAATATTTCAGCGGCTTTACCGGATCAGCAGGAACGCTTGTGGTAACCCCTGATGAAGCAGCCTTATTTACGGATGGCAGGTATTTCATTCAGGCAGCGAAGGAGCTTAAAGACTCCGGTATTACCTTAATGAAAATGGGAGAACCGGAGGTTCCCACGATGACCGAATATGTCGATCAGAAGCTGCAGCAGGGAGGGACACTTTGCTTTGATGGCAGGGTGCTCACTTCCTCAAAGGGAAGTGAGCTTGAAGAAATTGCCAGGAAGCATGGAGGACAGCTCCGCTTTGACCTTGACCTGTGTGATGCGGCATGGGAAAACCGTCCGGCGCTCATTCATCATCCGGTCTTTGTTCTTTCCGAAGAATATGCCGGAGAGAGCGTGGAAGAGAAACTCACAAGAGTACGTGAGGAGATGAAAAAGGAAGAAGCGGGCATTCATGTCCTTACTTCCCTCGATGATATTGCATGGCTTTACAATATCCGCAGCAATGACGTGGAATGCTGTCCGGTTGTGTTAGCCTATACGATGGTAACAAAGGATCGAGCGTTGCTGTTTGCAGAAGAAGGCTTTGCGGCAGGAGAGGACACCTCCGCAAGAGAACGTATGGAAAAAGCCGGTGTGGAGATTTATCCGTATGACCGGTTCTATGAAATGTTAAGCAGCGTAGCAGCGCAGGCTGCGAAGGAAGAACAGGCATCCGGAATCTGGATCGATGAATCCCAGGTGAATTTCCGTGTGCTGAAGGAGTTACAGAAGATTTGTGTAACGGCTCAAAGTGCACAGGCAGGTCCTGTACTTTTGAACAGGGAAAATCCGACTACCTTAATGAAGTCCATCAAGAACGAGACAGAGCTTTTGCATACCCGCAGGGCACATATCAAGGATGCGGTAGCGGTTACAAAGTTTATGTACTGGTTAAAGAAGAACATTGGCTCCATTCCGATGGATGAGGTGTCAGTGGCAGAACAGATTGACGGGCTGCGGGCGCAGCAGGACGGGTTTATTGAACTGAGCTTTCCGACGATCAGCGCTTACGGTACCAATGGCGCGATCATTCATTATGGGCCGCAGAAGGAGACCTGTGCTGTACTAAAGCCGGAAGGGATGCTGATGGTCGACAGTGGCGGCCATTACATAGATGGAACAACAGACATTACCAGAACCTTTATTTTGGGTCCGGTGACACCGCAGATGAAGAAGCATTATACGCTGGTACTGCGTGCCATGCTTTCCCTGCGTGCCACCCGGTTTTTACATGGCTGTACCGGAGCAAATCTGGACATCCGTGCAAGAGAGGTGCTCTGGGAGCATGGACTGGATTATAAGCATGGAACCGGTCATGGTGTCGGCAATATTCTGAATGTGCATGAAGGACCGCAGAGCTTCCGCTGGAAGCTGCTGCCGGATGCGGGAAAGCCGGCCGTTTTTGAGGAAGGTATGATTACCAGTGATGAGCCGGGGATTTATCTGGAAAACCAGTACGGAATCCGGATTGAAAATGAAATTCTCTGCCGGAAGGGAGAAGAGAACGGGTATGGACAGTTCATGTATTTTGAAGATCTGACGTTTGTACCGATTGATCTTGATGGTGTGGAATTAAGCCAGATGAGTGAGCTGGACAAGGAACGTCTGAACGAATACCATGCAGCTGTTTTTGAGAAGCTCGAGCCTTATTTTGAGGGAGAGGAGCTGATCTGGCTTCGTCATGTGACAAGAGCAGTTTAAGATTGGAATGTGGTTCTGAATAGTTACGGAATTTGTATAGCCATCAAATACATTTAGGAAAGCGGGCAGATTATGATACCGGATGTAAATAAGGATGCAGCAGGCATCTTAAAGAATATCGAATGTTTTGCACTTGATATGGATGGAACCATTTATTTAGGAGAGCAGTGGATTGAGGGTGCAAGAGAGTTTTTAAGTGCGGTGGAGGCCGCAGGCAAAAGGTACGTCTTTCTGACGAATAATTCCTCTAAGAATCCACAGGTTTATGTGAAGAAGCTTTCCCGGATGGGACTGGAGGTTACGGAAGAAAAGATTGTCACCTCGGGTCAGGCAACGATTGCTTATTTAAAGCAGCATTTCCCGGGGAAAAGGGTATTTTTACTGGGAAATGAACTGCTTACCGAGGAATTTGTGCAGGAAGAAATCGTGTTGGATACAGAATCCCCGGAGGTTGTGGTGGTTGGCTTTGACACGACGCTTACCTATGAGAAGATGTGCAGGGTCTGTGACTTTGTGAGGGAAGGACTGCCGTACCTTTCCACGCATCCGGATTATAACTGCCCGACCGAGACAGGCTTCATTCCTGATGCAGGCGCAATCCATGCGTTTATCAGGGCATCGGCAGGCAGAGAGCCGGATCATATTATCGGAAAGCCGAACCGTGATATTATGGACTATCTTGTGGCACGGGAAGGTGTGGACAAGGCACGTACAGCGATGGTTGGTGACCGGCTTTATACCGATGTGGCAGCAGGAGTGAACAACGGATATACGGGAATTCTCGTACTGAGCGGAGAGGCGACGATGGAGGATGTGAAGGTTTCGGATGTTGAGCCGGATCTTATTTTCGATTCGGTTAAGGATATGATCCCGTTTCTGTAACGCGTCCATACAGCAGGAAGCATCTGCTGTGGAAGTCAGAAAAGGGCATTAAGGAGTAACAGAGAAATAAGATACAGAGCATGAGCAGAGATAGGAGGATACATGGCGTTACAGTTTTATTTTGGACCATCCGGTTCCGGAAAAAGCAAAAGACTTCATCAGGACGTTCTTCATATGGCGGCGAAGGATCCGGACTGTAATTTCCTGTTTCTGGTGCCGGATCAGTTCACCATGCAGACGCAGATGGATCTCGTAAAGGAAAGTCCGGGCGGTGGAATTATGAATATCGATGTGTTGAGCTTTGGCAGACTCACACATCGTATTTTTGAAGAAACCGGGTATGGAAGGAAGCCGGTTTTGGATGATACCGGCAAGAGTCTGGTGCTTCGTAAGGTAGCTTCTTCGGTAAAGGAGAACCTGCCGGTTCTGTCAGGGAATCTGAATAAAATCGGTTATATTCATGAAATCAAATCTGCAATTTCTGAATTTAAGCAATATGGATTATCTGTGGAACGTGTCGGGGAGCTGGCGGAATTTTCAAAGAGCCGTGGCACGTTATATTATAAGCTGAAGGATTTAAAAACATTATATCAGGCATTTGACGCATATGTGGCAGAGCGCTTTATAACAACAGAGGATACGCTTGCCCTGTTATCCCGGGCGGTTCATGAGTCGAAAATCATGAAAAACAGCGTGGTGATTTTTGATGGATTTACCGGATTTACGCCGATTCAGTATCGGCTGATTGCAGAGCTCATGGAGTTGTCGCGCATGGTGATTGTATCGGTAACATTGGGCGAGGGAGAAAACCCTTACCGGATCATGGGAGAGCAGGAGTTATTTTATTTAAGTAAAAAGACGGTCCGTGATCTGCAGAAATGGGCACAGAAGAGAAATGTCCGGCAGGCAGAGGATGTTTATCTGGGAAAGGGCGGACTGCCCAGGTTCCGGGAAAGCAGGGAACTGGCACATCTGGAAAAGCAGCTGTTCCGTTATCCGCTAAAGCCCTACGAGGATTCACAGAAGGATTCCATACCGGCAATTCAGATCCGGGAAGCAATGAGTCCTGCCGGGGAGGTCCGGGGAGCCTGCATTTTAATTAAAAAGCTGGTATTAGAGCAGAATTACAGCTACCGGGATATTGCGGTAGTGACAGGAGAACTGGAAACCTACGGAGATTTCTTTGAACGGGAAGCTGCAACGTATGACATTCCGGTATTTATTGACCGGACCCGGGGAATTCTGTTGAATCCGTTCCTCGAATACATACGGAGTGCCCTGCGGATTGTCCTGCAGAATTTCAGCTATGAGTCGGTGTTTCATTATCTGCGGAGCGGTCTTGCCGATTTTACGATGGAAGAGACGGATCTTCTCGAAAATTATATTCTGGCAACCGGAATCAAGGGAAGAAAGAAGTGGGGAGAGCTTTTTACAAGGAATGCAACGGAGCAGATCAATGAGCTGCGGGAGCGTCTTTACGGACAGATGACACCTCTTTTGCAGAAGCAGGAAAGAGCCTCAGACTATGTAAAAGCATTGTATGAGTTCATTGTGGCCGGACGGATTCAGGAAAAGCTCCTTGCCTTTGAGGAAAAGTTCCGGGCAGACGGAGAAGAAGAGCGGGCGAAGGAATATGCGCAGATCTACCGGCTGGTGATGGAGCTGCTTAACCAGATCGAAGGACTGTTAAGAGAGGAAGCAATGACCCTGCAGGAATTTGCCGATATTCTGGATTCCGGCTTCGCCGAGATTGAGGTTGGAACGATTCCGGGTGGTGTGGACCGTGTCATTGTCGGTGATATGGAGCGGACCCGATTAAATCAGGTGAAGGTGCTATTATTTCTTGGTGTAAATGACGGAAACATTCCAAGGAATGCAAACAAAGGCGGGATTATTTCCGATATTGACCGGGAGTTTTTAAAGGACTCAGATATTGAACTGGCACCGACGCCACGGCAGCAGATGTTTACGCAGCGGTTGTATTTATACATGAATATGACGAAGCCGTCCGAGCGGCTGTATCTGTCCTATGCCCGGATCAGCAGCGATGGCAAAACGCTCCGTCCTTCTTATCTGATTGATACAGTGAAGGATCTTTTTCCATGCGCTTATCAGGGAAATCTGATGGAGGGTAAAGAGTCTGTAACCGAACGGATCATGGGAAAGAAGGATGCCCTTCCCTATGTGGCAGAAGAACTGCGCGAGCGTGCACAGGGAAGAGCGGGCGGCATGACGGATGAGGAATTTTTCAGCCTGTGCCGGATTTACTGGGAGGATTCTGCCTTCTGCGGTCAGATGGAGAAGCTTCTGCAGGCTGCCTATGAGCATTATGAGCATAAGCCGCTGGGAGCGATGATTGCGAGAATGGTTTACGGAACGGTACTGGAAAACAGTGTCAGCCGTCTGGAACGCTATGCGGCATGTGCCTATGCACACTTTCTCCAATATGGGCTGAATCTTAAGGAACGGGAAGTGTTCCAGCTTGAGAATACAGATCTTGGAAATATTTACCATGAGGTTTTAGAGGTGTTCTCCCATTGCCTGAAGGAGCATGGTTATACCTGGCTGGATTTTCCGAAGGAGGAAGGCGAACAGCTTCTTAGGGAGGCATTGGAGAACTGTTCCATGCAGTATGGCGAAACGATTCTTTACAGCTCTGCGCGTTATCAGTATATGATTGAACGGATGTACCGGATTCTGAAACGGACGATCTGGGCGTTAAAGGAGCAGCTAAAGAGCGGGAAATTCCTGCCGGAGGCGTTCGAGATGAGCTTTTCGAGAGTGGAAAACCTGGATGCAGTGAATATTACGCTTTCGGAGGAAGAGAAGATAAAGCTCCGGGGCCGGATTGACCGTCTGGATACCTGTGAGGATGAAGATCACATATATGTTAAGGTGATTGATTATAAATCGGGAAATAAGAAGTTTGATCTGGCAGCTGTTTACTATGGCCTGCAGCTCCAGCTTATTGTCTATATGAATGTGGCGGCAGAAATGATGAAGAAAAGTCATCCGGATAAGGAGGTTGTTCCGGCAGCGCTGCTTTACTATCATGTGAATGACCCGATGATTAAGAGTGAGGAAGAGCTGAGTCCGGAGCAGGTAAACGATCAGCTTTTGAAGGAGCTGCGCATGAATGGACTGGTGAACGACAGTGAGGAGGTCATCGGACTTCTGGACGGCAGCTTTGCAACGAAATCCTCAATTATTCCGGTGGAGCGCAAAAGTGACGGCTCCTTATCTGCCCGGTCCAGTGTGGTAAACCGGCAGGATTACGAAGTGATATCGAATTATGTAAACCAGAAGATGCACCAGTTTGGAACCGAAATCCTACAGGGAAATATTGAGGTCAATCCCTGCGAGCAGGGCAATACCGAGTCCTGTACCTATTGTACGTTCCGCGAAATCTGTGCATTTGACGGAAAAATACCGGGCTTTGAAAAACGAAAGCCCGGACATGGCATGGATGTCCTTAAGGATGAGCAGGATATCATCGAAAAGATGCGTAAGCAATCCGGCAACTTATGAATGGAAGGCTGAATGCTTACAAAACCATATAAACAGCCATGCAGAACTGATTGCATAAAATGTCCGGGGGGAGCCTGCTCACAGAGGACAGATATAAGAAGGAGGATGCGGCGTGGGAGTAACCTTTACGAAGGAGCAGCAGCAGGTCATAGATTTAAGAAACCGGAATCTTCTGGTTTCGGCAGCAGCCGGTTCCGGTAAAACGGCGGTGCTTGTCGAGAGAATCATTCAGATGATTCTGAATAAAGAGCATCCGGTGGATATTGACCGCTTACTGGTAGTGACCTTTACGAATGCGGCAGCGGCAGAGATGCGCGAGCGTATTCGGCAGGCGATTGACCGGGAGCTTGCAGTGGATCCGTTTAACGGGCATTTACAGAAGCAGGCAGCGTTATTACATAAGGCGCAGATTACCACGATCGACAGCTTCTGTCTTTTCGTTATCCGCAATCATTTCCATGAGATCGGGTTAGATCCCGGCTTCCGTGTGGCAGATGAGGGAGAACTGAAGCTGTTGCAGCAGGATACCTTAAATGAACTGCTTGAGCAGGAATATGATGCGGCAGATCCGAAGTTTCTGCAGTGTGTGGAATATTTTACGGGGGGAAGCAACGACCGGCTTCTCATGCAATATATCGAAAAGCTACATGACTTCGCAGAGAGCTATCCCTGGCCGGAAGACTGGCTTCTTGGCTGCATGGAGGATTATAAAGCTGCGGATGTGGAGGAACTGAACGGGACGCAGTGGTGCAGGTATCTTACCTCCCATGTGTGCTTTATGCTGCAGGAGCTGGCCGGAAAACTCTGGCAGGCGTGCAGGCTGTCAGAGCGTCCGGCAGGCCCTTATATGTATGGGGAGCTTCTTGAAAAGGAAGCGGAGATGTTAGAGCAGGCATCGATGAAGGAGACCTATCAGGAACAGTATGAGGTCATGGAGAAGATCACCTTCGGGCGTCTCCCTTCGAAAAAGGATGACTCTGTGGATCCTGCATTACGTGCCATGGCTCAGCAACTCCGTAATGAGGTGAAAAAGCAGATCGAGAAGCTGAAAGGCGATTTCCTGTTACGATCTCCCGAACAGGTGCTTGCACAGATGCACAGAGCCTATCCGATGGTGGAGGAGCTTATTTCTCTGGTGCTCACTTATGAACGTATGCTTACGCAGAAAAAGCGCGAGGCCAATATGATCGATTTTGGCGATATGGAGCATCTGGCGTTACAGATTCTGCTTACCAGAGAGGACGGGGAGATTGTTCCGACCAGGGCGGCAAAGGAGTACCGGGAGTGCTTTGACGAGATTCTGATTGATGAATACCAGGACAGTAATCTGGTGCAGGAATATCTTCTGATGGCAGTTTCCGGAGAACAGGACGGACGAAATAACCGCTTCATGGTAGGAGATGTCAAGCAGAGCATTTATAAATTCCGTCTGGCAAGACCGGAGCTTTTCATGGAAAAGTACCATACCTATACGAAGGAAGAATCCGGCTGCCAGCGGATTGACCTGCATAAGAATTTCCGGAGCCGCAGAGAGGTTTTGGAGGGAGTCAACACGCTGTTTCAGAAGATTATGGGGCAGGAGCTTGGCGGGATTGTCTATGATGAGGATGCTGCCCTTTATGAGGGAGCCTCTTATCCGGAAAACACCGGGAATGACACGGAATATCTGATTTTTACGCAGGAGGAGGAAAGCGGAGAGTCGGTGCGCAGCTTTGAAGCCAGGGCAATTGCTGCCAAAATCCGTACACTGTATCAGAGCTTTCAGGTGACGGACAAGGAGACCGGTGCGCTGCGGCCGGTACAGTACCGGGATATGGTGATTCTGCTCCGGACGAATTCCGGCTGGGCGCAGGAGTTTAAGGAGACGCTGCAAAAGGAGGGAATTCCTGCTTATGTGAGCCTCCGCACCGGGTATTTTGAAGCCTCGGAGATCCGGGAGCTTTTGCAGTTCCTGCATGTGATTGACAATCCGAGGCAGGATATTCCTCTGTATGGAACGATGAAATCTTACTTTGGAGGCTTTTCAGAGGAGGAGATTGCGGGAATCCGGGCCGGTGTGACGGACAAGAAGATCGAAGGGAAGGCTTCAGAAGATAAGGCCAAAGCAGGAGAAAATACCTCAGAAGAGAATACCGTAGTGGGGGATGATTCAGCAGAAGCGGTAGTGGCAGCCGGCAAACCGGTGGCTCTGATCGATCAGTTAAGGGCTTATGATGGAGATTTAAAAGAGAAGATCGCGGACTTTTTAACCATATTGGAGCATTACCGGCAGATGTCCGTTTATACGCCGATTCATAAGCTGCTGGAAGCATTGATTTATACAACCGGGTATTTTCAGTATGTGACGGCAAAGCCCGGCGGTGAGCAGCGAAGGGCGAATGTGGAAATGCTTTTGTCTAAGGCGGTCGCCTTTGAGCAGACGAGCTTTTATGGTGTCTTTCATTTTCTGCGCTACATCGAGCAGCTGTCGAAGTATGAGGTGGATTACGGAGAAGCGGATATTCTGGATGAAAATGCTGATGTCGTACGGATTATGAGTATCCACAAGAGTAAAGGACTGGAATTCCCGGTATGCTTCGTGGCAGGCTTATCCAAGAAATTCAATATGCAGGATACCACAGGACGTCTTGTGACCGATATGGATCTGGGGATGGGAGTGGATGAGATTGACAGTGAGCTTCGCATCCAGCGCCGTATGACGAAGAAAAATGTGGTTTCCCTGAAAATGCGTCTGGATACGCTGGCAGAAGAAATGCGTGTTCTTTATGTTGCCATGACGCGTGCCAGGGAAAAGCTGATTCTTACAGCAGTTGTCAGGGATGGAGAAAAGCTTAGGGAACAGATTGCATTATATGAAAATACGAAGGCCGAGGATGGCCGAATGCGTTTTACGGATCTTTTGAATGCCGGATCGTTCCTGCAATTTGTTCTGCCGGCATTGTCTGATGCACAGTTTATCAGCGAAGGAGAGCTGAAGGAACAGGAAATTTCCGGGGAGTGTGGACAGCTTCTGAAAAGAGAACAGTTTATGTACCGGATTACGAGGGAAGAGGCGCCAGAAGAAGAGCTTGCACAGAAGGAAAAGCTGCGGCAGCGCATGGACCGCAGGTATGCGGACGAAGGGTTAAAGGAGCTGGTGACAAAGACCAGTGTTTCCGAGTTAAAGAAAGCACAGATGGATTTGGATTTTGCGGGAGAATTGTTCCCGGAAAAGGAAATCGTGCCGTATATTCCAGCCTTTATGCAGGAAGAGCAGGGAATGTCCGGGGCAGACCGCGGAAGCGCTTACCACCGGGTGATGGAGCTGCTTGATTTTGAGAAGGTGCTGGAAGCAAAAGCACAGATACAGGAACAAAATCAAGAATGGAAGCAGAATCAGGAACAAGATCAGAGTCAGAAAGAGAAGCATAATGAGGAAAATAATAAAGAAATGAACCGGGAAGAAAACCGGAGCAAGAAATCTGAGAAATCAGAAGCAGATACTTACATGATTTTAGAGTTGGAACGGCAGATTGCACTCATGGTAGAGAAAGAGCTGTTGCAGAAGCCATGGAGCGAAGCCGTTTCTGTGAAAAAGCTTGTTATATTTTTTCAATCTTCACTGGCACAGAGAATGGCAAAGGCACAGCACCTTCAGAAGCTTAAAAAAGAGCAGCCCTTTGTACTTGGCATCGCAGCAGACCGCGTAAAGCCGCAGTTTCCGCATGAGGAGCAGGTACTGATTCAGGGAATTATTGATGCCTTTTTTGAAGAGGGTGACGATCTTATCCTTATGGATTATAAGACCGATGCCGTAAAGACCGGGGAAGAGCTGGTGAAGCGTTATCACACCCAGATGGAATACTATACGGAAGCCTTAGAACGAATCGTTGGCAAGAAGGTAAAGGAACGGATTATTTATTCCTTTGCACTGGGTGAGGAAATCCGGATGTAATTCCATACAGGGGATTGACACCGGCCGGAAAGCGTTGTATCTTTATAACGATCGGTGCAATCACCGAAATAAATCAATCACTTCGCTAGGGGAGCATTTGCTGAGATTATCTGTTGTAACAGTTCAGCCGTGCAGAAATGATTGTGCAAGATGACCGAGGGAGCTTGCTCACTAAGGTCAGCTTATACAATCATTTCTATAGGGCGGACGCCCGACATGAAATAAGCTGCCGGAAAATACATATATTGGTTAGCCAATTTGTACAATCCGGCAGCTTATGAATGGTCATGGCTGAACAGTTACTATCTGTTACACAGATTAACCCTCACTACTTGAACCGGATAATACCGGCGTAAGGAAGCACAGGATAACAGGATCATATTATGTCCTCCTTAGCGATGTAAAAAGTCTAAGGAGGATTTTTTATGTCACTGTTTTTAAACAAAGAAGACGGCTATTTTTCATTGACAACAGCCGGCGAGGTCGCTGTGATTATTCTGATTGCAGTTCTCGTAATTCTGACAGCAGTAATCAGCACCAGAGTCAAAGAGAACAAGGATCAGAAAAAGAGTCCGTTTTCTACCAAGCAGCTTGTATTTTCCGCAGTCGCACTGGCACTTGGCTTTGTCACCTCTTATATTAAGATCGTGAACATGCCCTGGGGCGGTTCCATCACGCTCTGCTCCATGCTGTTTGTAACCATGATCGGTTACTGGTATGGACCCAAGGTCGGTCTTACAGCTGCATTCGCCTTCAGTCTGCTGCAGTTCGTACAGGATGGCGGAAGCTATATTTTATCCCCTCTGCAGGCGTGCCTTGATTACATCTTCGCTTTTGCTGCATTAGGTCTATCCGGATTCTTCAATAAGCAGAAGAACGGGTTATTAAAGGGTTATCTCGTGGCAATTCTCGTAAGAGGTCTGTGTCATTCCATCGGCGGCTATCTGTACTGGATGGATTATATGCCGGATAACTTCCCGAAGTCACTGACTGCGATTTATCCGATTGCCTATAATTATGCCTACATCCTGGGAGAAGGTCTGATTACCGTAATTATCATTATGCTTCCTCCGGTAAAGAAAGCAATTGAAAAGGTGAAAGAAATGGCCGTACAGGCGTAAGGACAGGGATAGTTCACCCTCTTGCATTTTGCAAGGCGGTGTGCTATCCTGTTTTTAACAAGATATTGGTAACGTTACCAATAGCGCAAATACAGTGCTGACAGCTATTTTGGAATAGCGGAAAGAGATGGAGAATATGAAGAGAGCAAGTGGCATTTTATTACCGGTTTCCAGTCTTCCGTCCCCTTACGGAATTGGAACCTTTTCCAGGGTAGCGTATGAATTTGTGGACTTCCTGGCAGCAGCCGGACAGACCTATTGGCAGATCCTGCCGTTAGGACCGACCGGATATGGGGATTCCCCGTATCAGTCCTTTTCCACCTTTGCAGGAAATCCGTATTATATTGATCCGGAGGAGCTGATTGAGAAGGGATGGATCACGAAGAAGGACTGTGAAAGCTATGATTGGGGAGATACCGATGGTTATGTAGATTATGAGAAGATCTATCTTTCCCGGTTCCGCCTCTTAAAGAAGGCTTTTTTGGAGAGCAAAATCGAAGAAGATGAAGAGTTTCAGAGCTTTGTGAAGGAAAATGAATACTGGCTTATAGATTATGCAATGTATATGGCAGTCAAGGATCATTTTAAGGGTGTGAACTGGTTAAGCTGGGATGAAGACATCCGGAATCGTGATGAGAAAGCCATGAAGAAATACCGCGAAGAGCTTAAGGAAGAGATTCTGTTCTATGAATTCCAGCAGTATCTTTTTGCATCGCAGTGGCTCCGTCTTAAGAAGTATGCGAATGAGAAGGGTGTTCTGATTGTAGGAGACATTCCGATCTATGTTGCTTTTGACAGTGCAGATACCTGGGCGAATCCGGAGCTTTTCCAACTGAATGAAAAGGGTGAACCGGTAGCGGTTGCAGGATGCCCGCCGGATGCATTTTCAGCAACGGGCCAGCTTTGGGGAAATCCGTTGTATCGTTGGGATTATCATGCGCAGACCGGCTTTGCATGGTGGATGAAACGAATCGGCTATTGCTATAAATTATATGATGTGGTACGTATCGACCATTTCCGGGGCTTTGATGAATACTACAGCATTCCTTACGGCGATCCGACCGCAGAGTTTGGTAAGTGGGAGAAGGGTCCCGGCTATGCATTGTTTAAGACGATGAAGGAGCAGATCGGAAACAAGCCGGTGATTGCAGAGGATCTTGGATTTTTAACTCCTTCCGTTATCCGTCTTGTGAAAAAGACCGGTTATCCGGGAATGAAGATTCTGCAGTTTGCCTTTGATTCGAGAGAAGAGAGCGATTATCTGCCGCATAACTATACCGCAAACAGTGTGGTTTATACCGGAACACATGACAATGACACAACACTTGGCTGGTATCATACGATTCCGGCATGTGACCGACGCTTTGCAAAGAACTACCTGAACATCAAGGGGAATAAGAAGGTAACCTGGGAGTTTATCCGGGCAGCAATTGCAAGTGTATCCGATACGGCAATTATTCCGATGCAGGATTATCTGGAGCTTGGCAGTGAAGCCAGAATCAATACACCGTCTACACTGGGAGATAACTGGAAGTGGCGGATGAGTGCAGAACAGCTCTCACCGGAACTGGCAGAAGAAATTCTGGAGTTATGTAAACTCTATGGACGTGTGAAAGAAAAATAAAGATAGGAAGGAAAAGAGACGGCCGTGGAAGAAAGCCGGAAAAAGCCAGAGAAGGATACGGAACGACCAGGAGAAATACAGAGAGAGAAAAAGAGTTACAAACAAAGAAGAAAGAGGGATGGAAGATGGGAGAAATGACAATCAAGGATATTGCCAGAAAATGCGGGGTAGGACCAAGTACGGTATCACGCGCCATCAATAACCATCCCAATATCAATCCGGAAACCCGGGAAAGGGTCCTTTCGGTCATCCGGGAAACCGGCTTTGTCCCCAATAACAGTGCACGGAATCTGAAACGGACAGAAGCAAACTGTATTGCAGTATTGATTAAGGGCATCACGAATCCGTTTTTCAGTTCGGTGATCCGGATTATTGAAGAACAGATTGATGAAAAGCATTTTACCATGGTGATGCAGCATGTGGAAAGCTATGAGGATGAGCTGGATGTGGCATTGAACCTGATCAAGGAAAAGCGGCTGCGCGGGATTATTTTTCTGGGAGGCAATTACCAGCATGATCCGAAAAAGCTCGGGATGCTGAATGTCCCTTTTGTATTCAGTACGATCGGGACAGTGGCAGAGGAGAGTGTGAAAAAGAATTATTCCAACATTGCGGTGGATGACCGGGCAGAAAGCTGCCGGATGGCAGAGTATCTTCTGGGACTCGGGCATAAGCAGATCGCCCTGATTACAGAAAATGCAGAGGGAGAGTCGGTTGGAAAGCTTCGTCTTTTAGGCTATCAGGATGCGTTGAAGGAACAGGGAATCGCGGTAAATCCGAAGCTGATCTTGAAAATAACGGATGATGTTGATCCGTATTCGATGGAAAACGGTTACCGGATGACGAAGGAGCTGCTGCAGTCCGGCGAGCCGTTTACGGC
>OMAM01000759.1_pt1 | contig 14536 bp, 13 predicted proteins | sample 1644621 | NCBI WGS metagenome assembly OMAM01 (sample SAMEA103958120, study PRJEB25191) | human gut metagenome | biome: human-associated habitat [ENVO:00009003]; feature: intestine environment [ENVO:2100002]; material: feces | place: Germany | collected 2013/2015 | reverse complement strand
GTACAAAATATTAGCGGCTGGGCATCTATGACACAATTTCCGAACCCAGGGGCACACAATATGGTTACTGCGTTCAAAAAATTACAACCGATAATGGGTGAAAAATTGGCCAGTACAATTGTTGAATACCTGGACAAGGATACATACGAACCAATTGCAATGCTGTTTCCAACAAATGAAATTATGTGTCGTACTGACGTTGTGGACTTTATGAAACGTCTGAATCACGCATCGCGCAAGGATTTGAACCGTCAAATACAAATTCGCGACAGAATGATGCGCAAAATGTTGGAAAACAATAAACAAAAATAATCCCCAAAACATCATCTAATAAAAAAACACCGGATAAATATCCGGTGTTTTAGTTTTCCCCATCTAGTGTTTATTGGATACCGACGCGGAACTCATCGCCCCAGCCGGCCACTACTTGGCCGCCTATGGTGCATTGTATGTCTTCAAACCCGTTTTCTACCTGGTTCTTTTTTACTACATTACTGGTTATCAGACCACCAGCCGTGCCCAATACAACCCCGGCAATGGAATCAGATAACAGACGTGACGTGTTAAAGTTGCCTTCTTCATTACGCCACACCGTCAGCTTTAACCCAGACGCTATATCATCCAGTTTTGATACTGTGCTTTCTATACGTTCCCGTGCCGCTGCCTGTTGGTCTGTTGTAACGGTTGTTGTACTAGATGCGCTGCCACCACTGGTTGTTGCATCGACACAGGCGGTACCTTCGGGATTAAATGTTTTACCAACCTCCATACAATAACACTGACCCGTTGTATAATTCCAGTTTGCACCAGTTATCAGCAAACATTTCTGAATTGCCGGATTCATTGCACAAACACTGCCGTTCCAAGAATACTGCTGATTGGTGCAACGACACTGTTTATTTACATCATCCCAATACGCGCCCGATGCGATACTGGCCTGCGATGTGCATTTTTGTTGCAATGCGGCCGCATCGGTCAAATCACATCTGTCGCCATTACGTACATAATTTACATCATCCAAACATACACAGACATTATTTTCCACACGCAGATTTTTTGCACTGTCGCAAGTACACGCGCCACCTGTCCACGTTCCACCAGAATTTTCACAGGCCGCCTTGCGTTGCTGGTTCAGGCGATTATTTTCCTCCTCGCGACGTCTGCGGTTTTCTTCATCTATAACAGATTTCTTTTTATTGCACTGCTTGGCTGCGGCATCAAATTCATAATCGCTGCTGATACATTCACAGGCACCACCGCCAGAAACCAAACGCAGATTTTTTGCACTATCGCAAGTACACGCGCTGCCCGTCCACGTTCCACCGGAATCGACACAACGCTGCTCGCGATTATCTGCTATACATTCTGTTTTGGCGGCATTCGGCATATAACCAGAATTGCATTTAATATATACACAAGCTGTATTACCGGCCTTTAATACCGTATCGTCACCAGACACATAACCTATTGTTTTATTTCCATTATCTAAACTATATGACTTGTATGAGTTCGGGAAGGTACCATCAGGATTTCCAAATTGTATGTCACTGTTGGGACAGAACACAGATGGATTAAAATCATTCCAATAGTCATTAAAAGTTGTAACCTGACACTGTACCAAATTGGTTATTCTGCCCTGTGGATCAACTTGCCCGACAACATCACCATCTTTACATTGCTTATCACCCGCATAATTATCATTACAATAAAAGCACTGGTTTCCGTATCCACTGGCACTGGCATTTATAGAATCCGCTCCCCCGCAACTAAACACCTGACAAGCGGCATAAGCGCTATTAAACATACTTATAGCCAATAATGAAAATAATAATTTTTTCATATTCTCCCCCATTTATGCCGAAAATAAAGGTTGGTTTATTTTGGCACTATAAACTCACATTTATTGGTTATATTTTATCATATTTTCTGCGTAATTCCAATATTGAATTTATATTATATACAAAAAGTGCCGCGTTCGCGGCATAACTTTTTATTTGCAATCTGCAATCAACTGATTGATTTGTGCGGCCAGAACCAAATCGGACTTTTTTAATTTTTCAACCTGCCCTATCGCATAGACAACTGTTGCGTGATCACGGTCACCGCACACACGACCTATTTCCGTCAGCGACATATTTGTCGCATTTTTCAATACCACCATCATCATCTGACGCGCCAGAACAACCGCGCGACTGCGACCCTTGCCACAAACGGCATCATATGATACCCCCAATTTTTCACACATTGATTTTACCATCGCAATCGGTGTCTTGGATTTCTGTAACGTGTCCGCCAACAAATGCTGAGCAACGTCCATTGTTACCGTGGTACCCATCAATTCCGCATATGTCTTGATTTTCATTGCGACACCACCAATCAGATGGCCGTCACCCGCAATGCGCGACGCAATCGTATCCGCAACATCCGACGCCACACCCGCACGCATCAGCATAACACGCTTTACATTTGCGGTCGGCGCCGCCACGTCCGCCACCAAACCAGACGCCAACAGGGACTGAATACGACGATCAAACCCAGTCAGATTACCCGGCGCTGCGTTTGCTGTTAAAACAATATTTTTACCCGCCGCGCGCAAATCCATAACCAACTGTGCAAATTCTTCACAGGTCGCACGCTTGCCGGCCAATGCCTGAACATCGTCCAGAATAAATGTGTTACAATTACGACAGAAATCTTTGAACGCAAAAACTGTTCTGTCGTGCAGGCTGCGGGTAAATTCGGACACAAACTGACCGCCAGACATTTTTATTGTGCGACCCGCCGAAGCCGTTTCTATACAATCGGCCAACATTGATTTACCACAACCAGCCGGCCCATAAATAAACAGCGGCGAGAAAGAAACCGCACCCGCCGCCAATTTTTTGCACGCCGACAATACGAACGTGTTTTCATCACAGCACACAAACGCATCAAATGCATCTGCTGCACCATTGTGTGCAACAACCGGGGTCGACGGCGCAAATGACTGAACATTGTTGTCATTTGCAATTTGCGCCACCGTCGCGCCACGAACAGCAATCTGAACCCCCAGTCCGAATTGTGCCGCCACCGCAGTCAAAACGTTTTTATGTGCACTGCCAATATAGTCGGCTGAAAATTGATTTTGTGCGGTCAGCACCAGCGTATTATCACGAACATCAAACTGTAACGGTGCAATCCAGGAAGTAAATGCGACAGAATCCATTTTTGCGGCGACGGCCTCCTTGATTTGTTCCAAGTTAGTCATTTTTGTCATTGCCGCTGCCTGCATTTGTTTTCTCCTTTCCTTCCCTTCAAAAGAGTTTCCCGTCGCCGCGCAAGAGTATAAAAATCACCTGCACATAAACGCTAAATTTTACTGCGACCACATACTTATATATATTCGCAACATAAAAATTTAGTGTTTATGTATTGCCCTACTTTTAACTCTCTCGCTTTTGTTCGGTGTGATAACAATTTTATTTGTCACCCCGCCGATTTGTTTGATTGGGATTGCTCTCAATCGTTTTGGATACGTCAAATAAGTTAAATGATATATCCCGTTTTGCAACCAATTGTTAAATGAATTTTGAACATTTATTTTTTGACAACGATTCGTTTTTTTGCCAGATTTCCGCGGCTTGTATATACAATGTATAGACAAGATTTTTTTCACGCGCGAACATATCCACCGTCAACTTTTCGCACTAAACCCCGCAATTCCAAAATAACCAATTCAGTTTTTATTTCCGAAATAGTTTTTTTGACAATTTCTGACAATACAGATTCAGACACAGGAATTGTTCCCAACGCATCCAGAATTAAATTTTCCGAATCGAAATTTTTATCAATTTTTTTCATATCGGACAGATTTTTATCCGATTCAAAAAAATCTGACGGCCCACTGCACAATTTCGCAACACCAGATTTTATCAGCATATTCGGCCCGGCCGCCCGGGAATCCGACGGGTGTGACGGGATTGCCCAAATTTCCCGATTCGATTCGTATGCGAATCGGGCGGTTTTCATACTGCCTGATTTCAAATCTGCTTCACCCAGAATCAATTTTTGGCCAATACCAGCAATCCATCTATTTCGCATAACAAAGTTTGACGCCACTGGCGTAAATCCGACTGGCATTTCACTTACCACCGCGCCACGCGCCACAATTTCCCAATATAACGATTCGTTTTCCATTGGCCATATATAATCCACCCCACCGGCAACAACGGCGATTGTTTGCATATCACCAGCCACACGCAATGCACCACGATGCGCCGCCGCATCTGTTCCCATCGCCATTCCTGACACAACCGCCGTTCCGTGCGATGCAAATGCGTATGCAATTTGTGCGGTTAAATTCATTCCAGCCGCGGTCGCGTGACGCGTACCAACGATTGCCACAGTCGGCCGTGTCAATGTCATAACATTACCACGCACACATAAAACCGGCGGATGCAACTTCATCGCGCGCAGTGCGGGCGGGTATTCCGGCATATCGTCACATATATAATGTACGCCCAGTTCATTAGCACGCGCCATTTCGCGCAAGACCCGATCACGCATACCCACATCCGCCCGCAGGGACGCCGCCGCGTCAAACACATTGCCAAAGCGTTTAATCAATTCGCTGTAATGCGCCGGCCCGATATTCGGTGTGCGCAATATCAACAATCGATTAAAAAGTTCGTTATTTTCCATAGTGTCACTATAAGAAATTTGTCTTATATAAATAAAGCCGTATTTTCAAAAAACATCCCGCGGACACGCCGCGGGATAATATTCTGTATTTTTATAATCAGTTCTTTGCGTTCAACAAATATTCATAATTATATTCTTCACATTCCGCTGGTTTATTGTCCCCAGTCCAACCTTCACATTCATCGCGCAGTTCTTCCAACGCATCCATAAACTGATCAAATTCGTTCGGGCTTTGATTTTTCAATGCACGCAACTGAGCCAGCAACTGTTGATCGCCCTGTAATGCCTTTTGCCCCATAACACTGCCACCAATCAGACGATTACCGAACAGTTCCATTGCACCGACACCGATACCCGCACCGCCGACAACACCACCAACGGTTGCCCAGGTGCGCGCACTTTTCTTGGCATCCAAAATACGCTGACGCAATGTTTCTTCATCTGCCCAATTACCACAGGTTATATTTTGCCCCATTTGGAAATATTTAGTCGGCACATCTGAAACATTTATTCTGGAATCGTTGGATTTAACCTCTACCAAAACGAAGCAGACATTATTTTCAGGATTGCTGACATCTTCTACCATAGACGCATAGTTATTCGTATTGCTATACCGTGACGCCCAGACAAAAGTATTACCGACGCCGATATTATTGCTTAAACAGGCGCGTTTTTGCCGTTCAATTTCAGCCAGCGCATCATCATTTTCATTATCATCGCCACCATTGTCAGTCGAGTTTTCTGTTCCCACCGGCACGCGTATACTGGACATATCAGTTGTCGCGGCGGTCGTATTAGACACAGACACATTATTAGCATTTGCCATCGCAGTAATTTGATTTGTGGACGCAGTTGCGCGCGGTGCCGGTGCCACCAGTTGCGATGTCATTGAACGGCGCGACTGACCCGCAGGCGTCAAAGCAAACGCCGGTGCGGCGATTAAAGATATTGCAATCCAGGATATAAATTTTTTCATCTCTCGTTCCCTGTTTTTATCCCTTTTATTATACCACAAAACGGCCATAAAATAAAGAATAAAAGCACGAAAAAACAATGCGCCGAAGATTTTGCGGCGCGTTGTTTTTTATTTTTTCCATTTCCATTCTATTTTTGATTCGGTTCCCGACAGCAGTCGTCCTATATTTGCACGGTGCCGCCACAGGCACAACAACGCGATAGCCAAAAACGGCCACCCCATTTGCACACCGATTACAAACCCCAAAACCGGCATCAGGCAAAACGCAACCACGGCCCCCAGTGACGAATATCCAGACGACAATGCTACAATCAACCATTCAATTCCACACGTTATAAACGCCAGCGGCGATGTTGCCAACAATACACCGAACAGCGATGAAATCCCCTTGCCCCCGCGGAAACGCAGCCAAACAGGATAGCAGTGCCCAACAATCGCCGCAAACCCACACCAGGCCCCGAACACTTCGCCACCAATATATTTACCAATGAATACGGCAGCAATCGCTTTTGCCATATCCAGAATCCAGGTTGCGGCCGCAGCACGCAATCCACCAACGCGCATAACATTAGTTGCACCGATGTTGCCGCTACCAACCTTGCGTAAATCGCCCTTGCCCATTAAACGCGTCAGAATCAGTCCCATTGGAATTGAACCCAACAGGTAAGAAACCACAATACCGATAATATAAAGCCATATCATTTTATTTTTCCTTGATTTTATGTTTGTTTTCTATAAAATAGCAAAAAACGTGACTAAATAAAAGGAAAATAAAGTGGCAAATCACAAGTCATCTAAAAAAAGAATTCTGGTGACGGAAAAGAAAAACGCCGTCAATAACTCTCGTCGCAGCGCGGTTAAAACCGCCGCGAAAAAGGTTCTGATCGCCGTTGAATCCGGTGACAAGGCCGCGGCCACGGTCGCTGTACATAACGCGGAAAGCCGTATTATGAAATCCGCTGGCAAAGTTATGCCGAAAAAGCGCGCCGCGCGTAAGATTTCTCGTTTGACCAAGCGCGTTGCCAAAATGGCGTAATTGGTTTTCAGAATTCTAGATTCAAAAAATCGCCCAGTTGGGCGATTTTTTATTCGATATAATAACACTTTGGATCATATACAAAAGAACCAGTTGAATCAGATCCTGATGCAATATAACAATCTGTTATTTTTGTACTGCCCGCAGTGGACATTCCACCGTCTGGACACCTTGTGCAGTTTGCACTGGTTGGCACAGTGATACTTGTAGTCAGATTCACACCATAATACCCCATAATACATTGAACTTGATATCGTGGCGAACACTCACACGTTACAAGACATTTAATCAAAAAAAAACACCATCATATGATGGTGTTTTTTATTTTATTGTTTGCCTAGTTCAATGGTGCGCCCCAATGTTGCTGTATGGTGCGTTCCGCATCCATCGGGCTGACCAAGACCTGTGGCGTCAGGATAACAACCAACACATCGCGCGTCGCCGTTGTTTCACGCGACCCAGACAGTGCCATAAAGTCCGGATCCCCTAACCCATAGCGAGTGTCATTATTTTCCTGCTTTTCAAATCCGGATACAACCAACATCTGGCCGGATTCCATAATAACCTCTTGCATAAAGCTGCGTTCTTCTACCTCTGGCAGCTGCAGGGTTACTTCGCCAATCGTCTGTGTTGACATACGCAACAGTTCACGAACCGACATTCTGAACAGCAATAATATCTTGCCATTTTCCAAAACGTTCGGCAGTAACTGCATTGAAAATCCGGTTTCCAAATCGTCCTGGTCAACGGTACTGGATTCAACGGTCGTAAAGTTACGCGATTCGAAACGTTTGATATATCCAGTTGTACGTGTATTGTTCACCGGCGCGACACGATTGTTTCGCGTTGTAACGCCAACATTAGTAACCAAAGACACCTTGCCCTGCTTGGCCAACGCCTGAATCAAGGCATCTGTACCCGCCAATGCGGACAATGAACCGTTTTGAATCTGATCCTGGGTGTATGCACCGGCAACTGTTTCGGTACCCTCCAGATGGGTTGCACCGGTCGCCGCAGACACCGCATTGGACAAAACGGCAATGTTCATAGAACTGGCCTCGGTACTGGTCAGATTGTTTTTCGGATTTGCAACGATATTCAATCCGGACGCAGAATTTATCGCCGCCGCCAGATTTAACCCAAACGCCGAATCGTTGGATATAGATACCTGCAGAACCTTTACATCAATGGTAACCAACTGTGACAGACGTTTGTTTTGGCGATCAATATAATCAGACACACGTGCCAATGTTGACGGTGGCGCCGTAACAGTTATTGTGCCCAAACTGCGCGACACAGTAAAGTTCGCGTTATCAACATCACCAATAATTGTTTCTATGGCATTTTCAATTTCATCCCATTCCTTCAGCGTGGATTCCAACGACACAGTATTTCCATCATCAGTTTCAACAGCGGTCTGGTATGAAACATCTGTTCCCAACGCATATAAAGTGAAGGTTCTTGTTTCCGTTTCATAGAAAACAATAGAAGATTTATCATAATACCACAATAAATCCAAATCCGTCGCCACCTGGGACAACAGGCCTGACAAACTGCCGGTATATGCAACGTTTATAGTTTTCTTTAATTTTTCAGAATTTATCTGGTTATCAATTTTGACCGGTATGCCAGTTATTGAAGTGATATCATTGGCCAGCATACTTAAACTGACCGGTTCATTCAACAAAATCGTAATTCCCGTACTGGTTTCAAACTGCGACGGCAGATTGTTACGATGTTCCAATAATGTTGACGATGCCCCCAACCAGACACCTTCGGACATAGAAACGGTATCGCCACTGGCCACCTTGGCCGGCGGATTTTTAGACATTTCGAACGCATCGTATGCGTTTATAAAGTCCTGGTCAACAGATGCCGCAACTTTGGCGGATTCCTTGGTGGCGCATCCCGCAACCATTGCGCCCAAAACGCCGCACATAACGAAAAATTTTATTGGGTTGGTCATATCTTTATTTTCTCCTACGGCAAACTATGACTTATTCTTCTGTTGTGGAAATCACCAAAACGCGATTTCCCTTATAGAATTTAGCATACGGTATCGGTGTTGCGCGTGCAAAGTTTCGAACCAGCGCAGACGCCACATCGACAAAACGTCCCTTGAATACGGCGCTGGCCTCAATCGGATATTCACGCGATGTCGCCCAAACCAAATCCCAGCCCTCTTTATTGCACCAATCTTGCAACACTTCACGCAGTGTCTGACCATTGGCAACGACCCAGGAACGCACCTGGTCGGTTAAAGTAACTGGTGCTTCGGCATCGGCAGAAATATCAACCGCAATTTCCGCATCCAACGCTTCTGTTGCTTCATTCGCGGCGGCAATTTCTTCCTCACTCATACCAAATTTAGCCATAAATGCTTCATATCCGTCGCGATACTGAGTGCAATCCTGGCGACTGCTGCGCGACACTGATAAAACGGTACCACCGTCATCTTCCAACATTTCGCGCGACAGCAACGGCATTTCCGCCCCACTTTTGCACGGATCATCAAATCCGGCCGGCACCTGGGTCCCGTGCAGCATATTCGCCCCACCAGACCAACCGTTAAAATCACCGTCCGTCGTACGTCCCAAATTGAAATTATTTTCAACAACTAAATCCGCACCGATTTTTGAAACTATACGAATATTATCCTTGTTCTTATTACCTGAACAGGCCCCGTCTTCACACGCGACGGTCACGTCCGCATCTGACCCCGGAATCGGCCACACAGGCACCTGCTGAGTATTATCAACCTGAACGGTTTGCGTTTCAGTTGCAACAGGTTCAGTGGAATAATAAACCTCTGACGTGACGACCTGTGGCAGATTTGTATTTTCTGCTGCGAAACAGTATCCGGCCGCGGTTGCAAACATTGCGACAATAAGAATCTTGCGGAACATAAAAACTTCCTTTCCTGAACGTTTTACATATTTATTACATATTATTATAACAATTTGACCGAATCTGTGCAAGATTAAAACGCACTGAAAATAACGGATAAATACACACGCAAAGATAAAATCGCACGAATCGGCAAAAGATGCTATACTAAAACCCGATAAAGGCAAAATACCGCGGGGGACACATATGCAGGACACATTGATAATCGCCGCAATAGGCATCGTTTTTTTGGTACAGATTGCAATACTGTATTTTATATACACAACAAACACACGTGTTCGTGATGTGACAAAAACACTGACGCATCAATATAACCTTATTGTAAAAATTCAGTCCACTTTGAAAAACAAGTCCGCAACAAACGCGGTTGCCGAAAACGCAGAAATGATTTACCAGGATCTATTGCAAAACCTGATACCAATTATGGCGGCGATTGACGTGATGCCACGCGCGACATCGGAACATCCTTTGTGGCGGGCATTGGGCGGAATTATGGACGAATACGCAAAAAATCCGTTTGCATTGGAAAAATTACGCCGCTGCATCAAACTGGACGCCGAAGTTGCCCGCAGCGTCGATAATTATATGAACCGCGCAGACGCGTTTTTGAACCATTTGACAACAACCGATCCGGATGGAATATTATCCGCAACGTTTACAGACGGCCTGTTGGGACAATCACTGACTTTTTTTGCCCAGGCAAAGCAACTGGCCGCCCAGACAACAGAATAATTTATGCCGACACTGTCTGAAAATCTTATCCGCGAAATATCAAGTGCACGTGGCGAACCGGCCTGGTTATTGGATTGGCGACGTGCGGCGTTGGTGGCGTGGGAAAAAATGACCGAGCCACACTGGGCCGAAATCGACTATGCCCCGATTGATTATGATGCGCTGAATTATTATAACGAACCAAAGCCAGTTGATAATTCCGATTTGCGCGCAACATATGAAAAAATGGGACTGCCCGACGGTGAACAGCGTGCCCTGTTGGGTATGGCAACGGACACGGTCATAGACAGCCGGTCTGTTCACACATCATACACGGACGAATTAAAAAAACTGGGTATAATATTTTTGCCTTTTTCAGATGCGGTAAGACAATACCCAGAACTGGTAAAAAAATATCTGGGAACGGTTGTACCTGCGACGGATAACTTCTTTGCCGCACTGAATGCCGCCGTATTTTCGGACGGCACATTTGTATATGTCCCGCCGAACACCAAATGTCCCATTGACCTGGCCAGTTATTTTAGAATAGAAACCGCAAAAATCGGTCAATTTGAACGAACGCTGATTATCGCGGATAATGGCGCGCAGTTGAGTTATATGGAGGGCTGCAGTGCCCCGCGGCGTCCAAATCACCAACTGCACAGCGGCGTTGTGGAAATCATAGTGCACGATAACGCCACTGTTCGCTATGCAACGGTACAGAACTGGTATGCTGGTGATTATTCCGCAAATAAAAAACGCGAATCCAGTGGCGGCATTTTGAATTTTGTTACCAAGCGTGGCCGTTGCGACCGCGGGGCGCGGTTGGACTGGACCCAGGTAGAGGTTGGATCCGCAATGACGTGGAAATATCCATCAACGATACTGGCCGGCGACGGTTCGATGTCTGATTTTTATTCACTGGCGATAACACGCGGCGGTCAACAGGCCGACACCGGTACAAAAATGATTCACGCCGGCAACAACACCGTATCAAACATAGTATCATATGGCGTTGCACTGGACACGTCGCGCCAAACATTTCGCAGTTTGGTCAGTTTTTCCGGCCACGGTGGCAAAAACGCATCAAAGTGCGACACACGCCTGATTGGAAACGATGCTGTGGCAAACACACTGCCGACAATAATTCACGGCAACGGCGACAACCTGCAAAGCCACGAAGCCACCACCGGGGCAATCGACGCCACACAACTGCAATTTTTGATGCAGGCCGGTATTGATGAAGACACCGCAACGGCACTGATTATCGGGGCGGCGGCGGCGCCGATTATATCGCGTCTGCCGATGGAATTTTTGGTTGAATCGAAACAGTTGATTCAAATGGCGTTGTCACGAAAATAAAACAGAACGGAAACCATATGCTAAAAATAGAAAATTTGTCTGTATCGCTGGACGGGAAACAGTTATTGACCGACATAAATATGACGGTGGCACGCGGTGCACGCCATTTGTTGTCTGGTCATAATGGGTCTGGCAAATCGACACTGGTCGGCACCATTGCCGGCAATCCAGAATATCACATTGATGCGGGCCGCATAATATTTGACGGCCGCAACATAACAAATGAAAACACCACAACACGCGCATTGATGGGAATTTTCCTGGGGGCACAAAACGTTCCAGAAATACCAGGATTGACAGTATTGAGTTTTTTGAAACACTCCACCGCCGCACACCGGCACTTTGACACCGGTCGTGACCTGTCTATGGGCGAATTTTTGCAGAATCTGGAAGACGCGCGTGAAAAACTGAACATACCGCGCGACTGGCTGAACCGTAGCATAAACGTCGGTTTTTCTGGTGGTGAACGCAAGCGTCTGATGTTGTTGCGTCTGATTATGACGACACCCAAACTGGCGATATTAGATGAACCAGATTCTGGCGCAGACGCATCGGTTCAGACACAAATAGTCCAAACAATGCGCGAAATGACAGAAACAACATTTTTGTTCATCAGTCATCAGCAACACTTTACCGATATGGTGCAGCCGACACATATAACGACTTTGTCGGCCGGCAAAGTTATGATAGAATAAAACCATAAATGTAAAAAGGATTAAATATGGCGTATCATAAATCACTGTCACTGTTGTCGTGGGTTTTATGGCAACCGCTGAAATTTGCGGTTATATCTTTTCTGATGATAATGCTGGTGATTATGATGTTTGGAATAATTGCCCCCGACGCATCGCCGGCATCAGTTTCTTTGGCCGTACTGGTCGCATTTGTGGCCGCCGCATTTGCAACATACTATAAACTGCCACGTGAAAATATGGACAGACGTGGATTTGTTGCATTAAACAATGCCCAGATGGCAATCGTTGCGACAATCTTTAGCGTTGCTATGTCCGTAATTGTCGTATACAAAAACGCGATTGCTATGAAACTGATGTGGTTTTACACACACTTTAATGCAACGGATGCAATTATTATCTGTGCAGTATTGCTATTGTTTTTATACCTGTGCGGAATATTTGTAACAAACCTGTATGCAAAATACCGCAGATGTCGCGAAATGGGAATTGCGCCGTGGAAAATAATATGCTCTATGCCGTTTGGATTCTCATTGCTGTGGACACCAGGATATCTGCTTGATGACACTGACAAAGGTGCACCCGCTGTCGCGGTTCACGCAAAATGGTACAAGCAACTGACAAACTGGATTATTTCACGACCGATATACACGACATTGGCATTCGCCCTGATTACAATATATTCTATATTTTTCTATGGCCGGCGCGCAGCGATGGTAACGCTGGCCTGTGCGGTCGTGTTCGCATTGTGGTATCGCGTGACTGGCCTGGCCGGTTTTCGCCAGCAACAGGGACGCAAATACGCCCTGTTCGCGATTGCGGTAAATATTGTAATACTGGCGTGTGTAATCGCATACCAAGTACATATATCAAATATGGACATAACAACAATAAACATCAGCGATGTTGCAACAACACAAATGTAAAAAAACACGCTTGATACACGTGACAGCGGCATAGGAGGTTTTTATGAACGGTATAATTTTATTTGTTGCGCTTATTTTGTTCCTGTGGTTGGGACGTTCGATTTTAATACCGTTGCTGGTGGCAACGTTTTTATGGTACCTGATAAACGCAACGGCAACATACTGTCGCAAATTGTTCCCGTTTAATTCTGACACAGACAGAAAATCACGTCCTGTTATTTCACGGGCGTTCGACTGGACATCAAATGTTCTGGCCGTTATTGCAATGTGCATACTGATATATTTCTTTGCAACACAAATTCAGCCGATGTTCCGTGAACTGGTGGCCGCCCTGCCCGGTCTGCAGCATAAATTTGTTCAATTTACCGACTATCTGACACGGTCAGTCGGGTTGCGCTTTGACGCCAGTATGTTGCCGAACATTGCAAACATTGCCACAAACATAGGGGCTTCGGTTGCCGGAATTGTAACATCAACCGGAATGATTTTGGTGTATATGATATTCTTGTTTGTGGAACAAAGCACATTTAATAAAAAATTCGCCGCACTATTTCCTAATAAAACAAAGCATAAAAAGGTACGCTATATCGTCGACAGCATTGATGAAAATATGAAAAAATATCTGTTTATGAAAACTGTGTTATCTGGCATTACCGGTATATTGTCATATTTCTGGTTACAGATGATAGGTGTTGAATTCGCAGGCATATGGGCATTTATAGTATTTATTACCAGTTATATTCCGACAATCGGCGCGATTGTGGCGTGTGCTTTGCCCATACTGTATTCGCTGATAACCGCCCCTTCGTTGCAGCAGCCGATTTTAACCGCCGTCGGACTGATAGCGCTGCAGGTTATATTCGGTAACATACTGGAACCCAAATTCACGGGCAAGACGCTGAACCTGTCGACATTGGCGATATTGATAAACCTGGTATTCTGGGGAATGATTTGGGGAATTGCCGGAATGTTTTTCAGTGTGCCGTTACTGGTTGCAATATTCATCATCACGGCGCAATTTGATTCCACCAGGTGGATTGCGGTTTTATTATCAGCAGACGGAAAAATCCCGGACAAGCGTGACGACGACTAAAATTCACACCTGTCATAACAATAACAAAAAACGGTGCTATATGCACCGTTTCTGCTTTTTTTTGCTATTTCAATCTGTTTATCATCGCAATCGCGTTTTCCAAAATTACACGCGCAGCGGCCGAATCCAAATCACGCTTTATATCCGCCACGC
>OMAM01000758.1_pt1 | contig 14559 bp, 8 predicted proteins | sample 1644621 | NCBI WGS metagenome assembly OMAM01 (sample SAMEA103958120, study PRJEB25191) | human gut metagenome | biome: human-associated habitat [ENVO:00009003]; feature: intestine environment [ENVO:2100002]; material: feces | place: Germany | collected 2013/2015 | reverse complement strand
ACTGCAGACGGATCTGTATACTACCTGAACTTCAAGCCTGAAGTTGACGAAGTATGGCAGAAACTGGCTAAGGAATATACCGAGGAGACCGGTGTTCCTGTAAAGGTTGTAACCGCAGCAAGTGGTACCTATGAGCAGACTCTGATGTCTGAGATCGCTAACGAGGAAGCGCCTACCCTGTTCCAGATCAACGGACCTATCGGTTATCAGAACTGGAAAGACTACTGTGCAGACTTAAAGGATACAGACCTGTACAGTTGGTTAATGGATAAGAGCCTGGCAATCACCGGCGAAGACGGTGGTGTATACGGAATCCCTTACGTAGTAGAGGGTTATGGTATCATTTATAACGACGCTATCATGCAGAAGTACTTCGCACTGGATGGCGCTAAGGCAACAAGCATGGATGAGATCAACAACTTCGCTAAGTTAAAAGAGGTTGTAGAAGATATGCAGGCTAAGAAAGATGAGCTGGGCATTCAAGGCGTATTCGCTTCCACATCCCTGACTCCCGGTGAAGACTGGAGATGGCAGACTCATCTGGCTAACATCCCTGTATACTACGAGTTCAAGGACAAGGGTATCACCGATACCGATAATCTGGAGTTCACTTACTCCGATAACTTCAAGAACATTTTCGATCTGTACATCAACAACTCCTGCACAGCACCCGGCCTGCTGGGAAGCAAGTCTGTAGACGACTCCATGGCTGAGTTCGCTCTGGGTCAGGCAGCAATGGTACAGAACGGTAACTGGGGTTGGAGCCAGATCAATGGCGTAGACGGTAACACTGTTAAGGCTGAGGATGTTAAGTTCCTTCCTATCTATACCGGAGTTGAAGGTGAAGAGAACCAGGGACTGTGCACCGGTACTGAGAACTTCTTCTGCATCAACAAGGAAGCTTCTGCTGAGGATCAGGCAGCATCTATCGCATTCGTTGAATGGCTGTTCTCTTCTGAGACCGGTAAGGCAGCAGTAACCAACGACCTTGGATTCATCGCTCCTTTCGATACCTTTAGCGATGACGAAAAGCCCACCGATCCTCTGGCACAGGAAGTTCTTCGTTACATGGCAGATACCTCCAAGACATCTGTATCATGGAACTTCACTTCCTTCCCCAGCCAGCAGTTCAAGGATGACTTCGGTGCAGCTCTTCTGGAGTACGCTTCCGGTTCCATCGACTGGGACGCTGTAAAGACAAAAGTAGTTGACGAATGGGCAGCTGAAAAGGCCGCAACCGCAGCTAACTAAGCTCCATCAATAAAAAGACAATAACTTAATCCATCTTATATAACTTCAGACACAGGGGCGGTGGTGGTACCACGGCCCCCGTGTTTGTAAAAAAGGAGACAGGCTTATGCAAAAGACATTAAAAAGATATTTTCCCATTTTTGTACTGCCTACCCTGATCGCGTTTTCCTTTGCTTTTATCATACCGTTTGTCATGGGCGTATATCTGTCCTTTTGCAAATTTAAGACAATTACAAACGCGCAATTTGTAGGCTTAGGTAATTATATTAAAATTTTTGCGGACAAAGATTTTGTCAACGCATTTGGATTTACTCTAAAATTCTCCGTAGTGTCCATTGTTACTATTAATGTGTTTGCCTTCATTCTGGCACTGGCACTGACGAGAAAGATCAAAGGAACCAACCTGTTCCGTACAGTATTTTTCATGCCGAACCTGATCGGCGGTATCATTTTGGGATATATCTGGCAGCAGATGATCAACGCAGTATTGTTAAAATACGAGACAACACTGGTGGCGAATCCGACCTATGGATTCTGGGGTCTGATCATTCTGATGAACTGGCAGATGATTGGTTATATGATGATCATTTATGTAGCCGGACTGCAGAATGTACCTACGGATCTGATCGAAGCAGCAGAGATCGATGGAGCTACTTCGTTACAGACATTATTCAAAGTGAAAATTCCGATGGTTATGCCATCTATTACCATATGTTTGTTCCTCACCGTGTCCAACAGCTTTAAGCTGTTCGACCAGAACCTTGCATTGACGGCTGGAGCACCCAGCAAAAAGACAGCTATGCTGGCTCTGGATATCTACAATACCTTCTATGGCAGAAACGGATTTGAAGGTGTTGGTCAGGCCAAAGCAGTACTGTTCTTCATTGTAGTGGCAGTCATTGCCCTGGGACAGCTGGTACTTACCAGACGTAAGGAGGTAGAGCAATAATGACTAAGAAAAAAACTTCCAATGTAATCATTTTTTGTATCCTGTGTGTGCTGGTAGTTGCATTTTTGACACCTATTTTCTTCGTACTGATCAACTCCTTTAAGGGAAAACTGTTCATCAGTAACAATCCCTTCGCACTGCCTACCGCAGAGACTTTTGCAGGACTTACCAACTATGTGAACGGTATTGAAAAAACAGGTTTCTTCACAGCCTTCGGATGGTCTGCTTTTATCACGGTATTTTCTGTGGCAGCGATCATTCTGTTTACTTCCATGACCGCTTATTACCTGACCAGAGTAAAAAGCGGTGTGACCAACGTATTGTATTATATGTTTGTATTTTCCATGATCGTGCCCTTCCAGATGGTTATGTTTACCATGTCTAAGCTGGCGAATATGACTCACTTAAACAACCCTCCTGGAATGGTGCTTCTGTACCTGGGCTTCGGATCCGGTCTGTCCGTATTTATGTTCTGCGGATTTATCAAATCTATTCCGTTAGACATCGAAGAGGCAGCCATGATCGACGGCTGTAATCCGCTGCAGACTTTCTTCGGCGTCGTAATGCCGATCCTGAAGCCGACAGCTATCACAGTAGCGATTCTGAACGCTATGTGGATCTGGAACGACTATTTGCTACCTTATCTGGTAATTGGTCTGAGTACCAACTACAAAACTATCCCGGTTGTGGTACAATATCTGGTAGGCTCTTATGGTGCAAAGGATCTGGGCGCAATGATGGCACTGTTGGTACTGTCGGTTATCCCTATTATCGTCTTCTATCTGACCTGTCAGAAGTACATCATCGAAGGCGTGGTAGCCGGCGCAGTTAAGGGTTAAACGAAAAAGTTACAACGGGAGATTTGTGTTATGAGAAAAAGTGGAATCTTGCTGCCGGTGAGCAGTCTGCCTTCCAAATACGGAATCGGCTGCTTTTCCAAAGAAGCATACAAATTTATTGACAGATTAAAAGAAGCCGGTCAGGCATATTGGCAGATCCTGCCGTTAGGTCCGACCAGCTATGGAGATTCTCCGTACCAGTCCTTCTCCACCTTTGCGGGGAACCCTTATTTCATCGATCCGGAGGATCTGGTGGCGAGAGGCTATGTGACCGCAGAGCAGTGCAATGCTTACGATTTCGGTACCGACATTCATTCCGTGGATTACGGCAAAATCTACAAGAGCCGTTTCCGCCTGTTAAAAGAAGCGTTTGACAACAGTCATATCGAAGAGGATCCGGGATTTCAGGAGTTTGTACAGAAGAATGCGTACTGGCTGGAGGATTATGCATTATACATGGCAGTCAAGGACGGCTTCCGCGGTATCTGCTGGGCAGCCTGGGAGGATGATATCAAACTGAGAACTCCTGCGGCTATGGACAAATATCGCAGAAAATATGCGAAAGAGATCACATTTTACCAGTTCCAGCAGTATCTGTTCCAGGTACAGTGGGAGAAACTAAAGACCTATGCCAACGATAACGGCATCAAGATTGTCGGGGATATTCCCATTTATGTGGCATTTGACAGCTCAGATGCCTGGGCAAATCCGGAGCTGTTCCAGTTTGACGAGAATTGTGAGCCGGTAGCAGTGGCGGGATGTCCTCCCGATGCATTTTCTGCCACCGGACAGCTGTGGGGCAATCCGCTGTATAACTGGGAACATCACAAAGAGACCGGTTATGCCTGGTGGATGCAGCGGCTGGCAGCTTGCTTTGAGCGCTATGATGTGGTACGTATTGATCATTTTCGTGGATTCGACGCTTATTATGCGATTCCTTACGGGGAACCCACTGCGGAGCACGGCCACTGGGAACATGGCCCGGGATATGATATTTTCCGTTCCATGAAGGAAAAATTGGGAGAAAAAGAAGTTATTGCAGAAGACCTTGGCTTTTTGACACCATCGGTGATAGAATTGGTAAAGAAATCCGGTTATCCAGGTATGAAAATTTTGCAGTTTGCTTTTGATTCTCGTGAGGAAAGTGATTATTTGCCGCATAATTATACACATAATTGCGTGGTATATACGGGAACTCATGATAATGATACTGTGATGGGGTGGTATGACACCTTGAAGGGAGCTGATAAAAAGCTCTGTGACGACTATCTGCGTCTGAAAAATGCGGACGGAGAGCCGATTCCCAGAGAGCAGATTCCCTGGGAATTTGTGCGTGCCGCAATGTCCAGCGTAGCGGATATGGCGATCATTCCCATGCAGGATTACCTCGGACTTGGATCGGAGGCCCGCATCAACATTCCTTCCACGCTTGGCATCAACTGGATGTGGAGAATGGGGAACGGAGATTTTACAAAGGAGCTTGCAGGGCGGATCCGCAGCATGACGAAGCTGTACGGCAGATAAGTCTGTAGGCTTAGAAAGGGTTGCACTCCATGGAGGAAATCACGATCAGAGACATTGCCAGAATCTGCGGTGTCGGCGTCAGCACGGTATCCCGTGCCATAAATAACCACCCGGACATCAATCCTGAGACCAAGGAAACGATCATGCGGGTGATCAAAGAGAATAACTACGTACCCAACAACAGCGCAAGAAACCTGAAACGCCAGGATGCCAAGGCAATTGCAGTACTGGTCAAAGGTATTAACAACTCTTTCTTCAGCCAGATGATCAAGGTATTGGAAGAAGAGATCAAGGAAAAGTCCTACTCCATGGTTTTGCAGCATGTCGATTACGACGAGGACGAAGTGGAGGTGGCGCTGAAGCTGGTGAAGGAAAAAAGGCTTCGGGGCATTATCTTCCTTGGCGGTTATCTGGTTCACAGCGAGGAAAAACTGGCACAGCTTCATGTGCCGTTTATCTTGAGCACTACAGGAATGCTGCCAAAGGGATTCAATCGTAATACCTATTCTTCCGTGACCGTGGATGATACCAAGGAAAGCTACAAGATGGTGGACTATCTGTGCAAGAACGGACATAAGGATATTGCAATCCTCTGTGCCCGCAAAACGGATGCTTCCATCGGTAAGCTGCGTCTGGAAGGCTATAAAAAGGCGTTGAAGGATAACGGAATAGAAGTAAGAGAAGAATTGATCCTGCCTATGAGGAGTGATTTGGAAGATTACTCCCTGGAGAATGGCTATATGGTGACGAAGGAATTCCTGGAGAAGCAGATTCCGTGCACGGCGATCTTCGCGATCTCCGATATGTTGGCAATCGGTGCAGGAAAAGCATTGTCTGATGCCGGATACAAGGTACCGGAAGATATTTCCTTGACAGGCTTTGATGGTGTGGAAATCGGGAAATATGTTATCCCATCCTTGACCACTTTAAAGCAGCCGGTAGACAGTATGGCGAGAGAGACCGCCCGGATTCTGTTTGACATTATCGGGAAAAAAGCGAAGCACCAGCACTGTGTATTCGACGGAGAACTGGTGGTACGGGATTCTGCCATACCGAGGGCGTAAGAAAGAGTCATACAGTCTCTGTGGGGACGAAGGGAATACTGTATGGAAATACATGGTTTTAACAAGACAACTTTATTAGATTATCCGGAACATATTGCAGCCACTGTTTTTACAGGAGGCTGCAATTTTCGCTGTCCGTTCTGCCACAATGGGGAACTGGTACTGGATCCTGCGGGTCAGCCCTCCGTCTCAGAAGAGGAAGTGCTGTCCTACCTGAAGAAAAGGCAGGGAATCCTCCAGGGCGTCTGCGTCACCGGCGGAGAGCCGACTCTGCAGCGGGACCTTCGCAAGTTCCTGCAAAAGATCAAGGAGCTGGAGTATCCCATTAAGCTGGATACCAACGGGTATATGCCAGGAGTATTGTGGGAATTGTTACAGGAGCACCTGATCGATTATGTGGCGATGGATATTAAGGCTTCCAGAGATAATTATGCCCGGGCGGCGGGACTGCCACATATGGATATCTCTCGCATTGAGGAGAGTATCGGTATCCTGAAAAGCAGCGGAATTCCCTATGAATTCCGAACTACTGTGGTAAAGGGAATCCATACCGTGGGAGAATTTAATGAGATCGGCAGATGGATTGAAGGGTGTCCTGCATACTACTTGCAGAGCTATCAGGAGAATGATAACTGCCTGTACCGGATGATACAGACAGCAGAAAGCAATGCTGTTAAGCCGGGCGGTGCGGAACTGTTCGGTGCTTTCTCACGGGAGGAACTGGAACAGATGGCGGAACTCGTCCGGAAATATGTGGGGAAAGTTGTGTTGCGGGGCGTGGAATAATAGAGAGATGGTTATAGGTTGTCTGAAAAGACAACCTATTTTATTGACCTATTTTAATGCTTTCTTATATAAGTTTTTATTTCTTATATATCTTTTGCCAAGCCCCAAATATAGAATTTAATATAGTTGATGTTGAAAGCGTTTACTTTGCCAAAATAGAAATGAAATAACAAAACTGTGCATTTTTGCGAAAAAATAGAAACCTGCGCAAAAATAATAACTAAAAATTGCTCAAAAAATCTATGTAATACTTCCAAAAATAATCAAACTGAACAAAATAGATTTGATATTGTGATCAGACAGTGCTAGTATGTAGTACATAATGTTGTAAGCGGTTACACTATATATGCGTATAACAGAAGTAAACGGAGGTATGGAAATGTTTGGTGGTAAAGGCAGGAAGAAAAGAAAACGATGGATGGCACTACTGCTGGCAGGAGCTATGGTGTTGTCGGGAATGGGAACCAGTCCCATCTCTGTGCAGGCAGAGGAAACAGCTGTGGATCAGGTGCAGGAAACGGAACCAGTGGAAGCAGTTTTAGCAGAACAGGGAGAAGTGACGGTATCCGGTGGTGATGTAGTAGTGCTGGAAAAGGTAGAGAAAGAAGCTGTAAAAACGTCAGAGGAGGGGGAAGCTGCCGCGTTGACGGCAGAGGCAGAGGTACCTGCAGTACAGAACACAAGTGGGAATAGTGATGGTTATGTTTTGGATGCAGCAGAATTAGCAACATTTGGCGCAGATACAAAGAAAGATGGTGCTGAGGAAACAGCAGGAACGGACAAGTATTTCACAATCCATTATAGTGCTGGAACAAAAGTAGAGGCAAAAGAAAAGGAATTTACCGATGGATATAAAAGCGTAAATAGAATAAACTTTGCCGGAGCAGTAAAGAAGACACAGAATGCAATTTCGTTCACGACAACAGGGAAAGCCAAAGTAAAGGTGTATTGGGGTGCAGCTGATGCAAACAGAGAAATGGCAATTATAAATGATTCCGGAAAGACAATTGCCGTTACAGAGGTAAAACCTGCCAAGGATCAGCTTTGTTGCTGGGAAGTTACGTTAGAGGATGCAGGAACATATTACCTTGGAGGAAGTGAAAAAAAGAATTATATTTTTAGAGTAGAAGTTACGGAAGGCGAGCAGAAAGAGATTTCAAGAGCTGATTGGTCAACAGTAGCTGCACCAGAAATTGCTGAGGTAAAACAAAGTGGAGGTAAAATTGATATCACTGTAAAAGCAGTTGTTGGTAATGATGGAGCAGATAAAATAGTTATAACTTTGCAGAATGAGGAAAATACAGAAGTGGGAAATGTAACTTCTTCAGCCAAAAAGGATAAGCATACAGTATCAATTACTCCGGATAAATCCGGTACTTATACCGCATCAGTAGTAGCAACCCGTGAAGGGGAAACTGATAAGGCCGGTAATAATAAGGAAGTTTACTTCAGTCTGCCATTAGCAACTCCTGTAATAAGCAGCGCGACCAGCAAGGGCAACGGTGCTGTAGAAGTAGTCTGGAGTGCAGTTAAGGAAGCGACAGGATATGCTGTAACTGCTACTGCAGAGGGAGAAAACGAAGTTTCAAAGGTGGTAACAGCTGATGAAACGACAGCACTTTTAGAGGGACTTACCGTAGGAAAGACATATACGATCAACGTAGTAGCTGTACGTGGTGAAGATGAAACGAAACCCGGAACAGCAACTGTTACAGTAACGGCTGAGGCACAGCGAGTATGGAGCAAATCCACATACGGTTCCAGTACGGATTCTAAGAATAATGGTGTTATCGGAAATGCAAATGACGGTAAGGTAACGGTATACAGTGAAGGTGGCAAAGGTAAGATTGTACCCGGATCTACGGATGGACTGACTTTCTATTATACGGCAATTGATCCTGAGACTGAGAACTTTACTTTGACAGCAGATATTCATGTAGACAGTTGGACGCTTTCCAATGGACAGGAAGGCTTCGGTATGATGGCTGCGGATGCAGTTGGTTCGAATGGTGATGGAACTGCATTCTGGAACAATGCTTATCAGGCGATTGCCACCAAGGTTGAGTATTACTGGGATGGCGAGGATGTAACTGCTGACAGCTCTGCCAACAAGATATCTATGAAGCTTGGTCTGGGTGCGATTTCCAGACTTGGTGTAACAGCAGATGATGTTGCTGCAATTAAAAATGGAACCATTACGATGCCTGCAGGTTATGTCAGTGAGACCACAACACTGGAGACCGGTGCGGCAACTAAGGGTCCTGGCCCTTATAATCTTGTGGGTAACTGGAATAAAAAGGCAGAGCCTACCGGAAGCCTGGAGAATCCGTTGACTGACTTCCGCCTGCAGATTCAGAGAAACAACACAGGTTACTATCTGAGATATTTAGATAAGGATAACAAAGTAATCAAAGAAGTACGTTACTATGATCTGGAGAGAAATTCTTTGACCCAGATTGATAAAGACAATATTTATGTTGGATTCTTTGCTTCCAGAAATGCGAGAATTACTGTAAGCAATATTGATCTGAAGACGATTACCCCTGCGGATGATGAAAAAGCAGAGGAAAGAGAGAGTGAATATGTATATCCGATCAATACGATAGAATCTCCTGTGTTCTCCAATTCTGCGGATTATAATCTGGTATACTATGGCAATGCTGACGGTACTCTGGTCGTGAAGGATCAGAACGGAAAAGAAGTCCTGAACAAGGAATTCAAAGCATTGACCAAGGAAACGGTAGCTCTGAAGTTGAACAGTGGCAAAAACACATTTACGATCAACTTTATCCCGGATAAGGAATACAAACCCGGCGAATTTAAGTTAATGACTTCCTATGATCCGGTGACCATTAACCACACTGTAGAATATAAGACAGTAGAGAACAACAATATTTATGTGAGTCCGAATGGTAAATCGAATGCAGCAGGTACCAAGGATGCTCCTATGGACATCTACACAGCAGTGAAGATTGCTGCACCCGGGCAGAAGATCCTGATCAAGGAAGGAACTTACAATCTGTTCAGTACTGTAAAAGTAGAACGTGGAATCAATGGTACTGCAGATGCGATGATCTATATGATCGCTGATCCTGAGGCGGGCTCAAGACCTGTATTTGACTTTGGCGGAAAATGCGCAGGTATGATACTGGCAGGCGATTACTGGTATTTCCGGGGATTCGATGTGACCAGATCGGCAGATGCCCAGAAGGGTATTCAGGTATCCGGTAACCATAATATACTGGATCGGATCAAAGCATATAAAAATGGTAACACAGGTATACAGATCAGCCGTTATCTTGGCACTGATCAATTTAATCAGTGGCCAGTTCATAACACAATTTTGAACTGTAGTTCCTATCTGAATGCAGATAAGGGTTATGAGGATGCGGATGGATTCGCTGCAAAACTGACTGTAGGTCAGGGCAACGTATTCGACGGATGTATCGCAGCATACAATGCCGATGATGGATGGGATCTGTTCGCTAAAGTGCAGAGTGGTTCCATTGGAGTGGTAACGATTCAGAACTGTGTGGCATTCAAAAATGGCTATATTTTAGATGAGAATGGCAGAGAGATCAATGCCGGCAATGGTAATGGTTTCAAAATGGGTGGCGACAGTATGCCGGGAGCTCATGTACTGAAGAATTCTGTTGCTTTTGCCAATAAGGCAAAGGGTATTGACTCTAACAGCTGTCCTGATATTAAGGTATACAGTAGCACAACATTCGATAATGAAAGTTACAATGTAGCATTTTACACCAACACCGCTGTAAATACAGCATTTGCAGCAGACGGTATTTTATCCTACAAGGTGTCCAACAAGGTGGCTGAGCAGTTTAAGCTGTTAGGAACACAGAATGCTGCAGATGTCAAAGGTGTTACGAATTACTATTTTGATGGCAGTAAGACTGTCAATAATAATGGTAAGGAGGCAGCTGCTTCCTGGTTCAAGAGTCTGGATACAGCATCTGCGCTGAAGGATGGTGGTATTACCAGAAATGCAGACGGTACCATCAATATGAATGGCTTCCTTGAATTGACCGATGAGGTACCGGAAGGTGTAGGTGCAAGAATGTCCGGAAGAACCTCCGGGGATATTACTGTAACACCCGATGAACCGAAGCAGGATGACAGTAAGCCTGAAAATAATAATAACAATAACAACAATAGCAATGATAATGGCTCTGGCAGTGCAGCCACTTCTTCCGCTCCGGAGACAGTGAACTGGAATGAAGTAAGCAGTTCTGTACAGGATAAGGTTACAGAAATCACACAGAATCCCGCCATTGCAACGGTTAACATGAACATGGTATGCACCGGTGAGGTACAGGTTCCGCAGAAGGTGCTGAATACCATTAAGGGTACCAACGTAACGGTTGCATTCCATAGTGGAAATGGTATAGCGATGAGTATCAGTGGTCAGGATCTGAAAAATAAAGATCTGTCTAAGATTCAGAACATTGACCTGACAGTGGATCAGGCGAGCAATAATATTCCTGCAAATGTTGTAGCTGCTAAGACATCCGCACCTACAAGACAACTGGCGATTAAGGACACCGGCAGCTTTGGCGTGAATGTGAATATTCATGTAAATGTAGGTAAGGAAAATGCAGGCAAGACTGCAAACATGTACCGCTACAATGCAGAAAAGGGTCACCTGGAGTACTGCGGATCCTTTACCGTAACTTCTAATGGACAGTCTATGTTCGCGTTAGAACGCGGTGGTAATTATCTGGTAACAGTAACGGAGCGCAGACCGTCCGAAAGCGTATGGTTTGCAGAAGGTGATTACACCATTAAGCCGGGAGATACGCTTTCCAAGATCGCACAGAGGAATCATATGACCCTGACAGAGTTGCTTCGCAGAAACGCACAGATCACGAACCGGAATGTGATCAAGGTGGGGCAGAGATTGAATCTGAACTAAGATGCGGGCACAATAAAAAGAGAAAAAGTATAAGACGGGAAATTGAAAACGAAAATAAAAACGAATGGTTTGGGAGGACCATTCGTTTTTATTTTTCTGCTGACTTGATTTTTTAAATTCCAGTGTACAGGTAAATTCCACCGTGTCTTTAAAAGTTGCCTGAAATCGAATGATTTTAGAGAAAAAATAATGGATTTCTGTTATAATCATAGTAATTCGTGGCGAAATTCTCTGTTTTTCTGTATAGTAAACAAGCCACTGGAATGTAGTATGTCAGACTAAATTCCTCTGTTCGAATATGATGCAGTTATGATGCAGAGACGATATATATTGATATTGGGAGGTAAATAAAATGAAAAAGAAATTATTAGCAGCATTACTTACAGGACTATTGTTTACATGCACTGCATGCGGAAGTCCGGAATCTCCGGTGATCCCGGAGGTGACCGGCACCCCAATTGAGAACGTGGAGGAAAGCGTGCAGGAAAATGCAGAAGCGGAGACTGCATCGCAGCAGGAGACGCAGACCGAGACTGCTGCAACCGGCAAAGTGGAGATTACCACAGAGGATTTTGAAGGCAGCAGTGATCCGAAAAATGCGGAAAGAGAATACACCTATACCTATCAGGTGCCGACGATCACGATAGAAGGTAATGAAGAAGCGCAGAACAAGATCCAAAAGGATCTGAACGCGTATGTGGAAACTTTTTTGGATAGTATCAACAATAGTGATTTCGGTACAGTTTATGAGGGCGAGATGTCGGGAGTGACAAGCTATGAAGAGCTTTCATTTCAGGTGATCCGTGCAGATGACAAGGTGATCAGCGTGGTATGGGGCAACGAGGGATATGATCAGGGAGCGCATGGCTGGTACATACAGGATTACAGAAACTATTATACGCAGACAGGAGAAAAAATTACCTTTGACAGTCTCGGAAACAGCTTCCGTGACAAAGCACTGGAACTGGTGACGAAAAAAGCTGCCGAGATGCAGGCGACGGATGACTGCTTCTTCCCTGATTATGAGAAGAGTATTAAACTGGTAGTGTTAGATGGTACGGAAAATATGGATACTATCTATCAGGAAATCTATGGAGCGGACATTGCAGGTACCGGCAATGGACCGGCAAGCCCGACCTTCAGCATTACGGGAGATGGATTTGTCTTTGAATCCGGACAGTATGTACTGCAGCCGTATGCATTGGGAATTGTTGATTTCGAGATTCCAGCAGAGGATTTCGGGGATGCGTTGACGGCGGATATTTTCTAGTATATAATAAAAACATCGGGAATGAGGTTCTCCCGGAAACTTAGGTTTCGAACCGCCGAAATAGGATTTTATTTGGCTGATGACTTCTGCAGAATATGCAGGGGACACCAGCCTTTTTGCTGGAATCCAAAACGTCCTGCTGCGAGAAAATGGAGGAAATTTTTATGCTTACATCACTGGGACTGATTTTTTTGCTGGGACTTCTTATGGCAGCAATCTGTCAGAAGATTCACCTGCCACGCATTATTGGAATGTTGTTTACCGGAATTATTCTGGGACCATATGTGCTGAACCTGTTGGATGCATCGATTTTGAATATTTCATCACAGCTGCGACAGATCGCGCTGATCATTATACTTCTCAAGGCCGGATTATCTCTGGATCTGAAGGATTTGAAAAAAGTAGGACGTTCCGCAGTCATGCTGTCCTGCGTTCCCGCTACTTGTGAATTGCTTGCTTTTGTAATATTTGCCCCCATGATCCTGGATATCAACAGAGTGGATGCGGCGGTCATGGGTGCGGTACTGGCAGCAGTGTCACCTGCTGTGGTGGTGCCAAGGATGGTGCACCTCATGGAGAACGGCTATGGCACGGAGAAAAGTATTCCGCAGATGATCCTGGCAGGAGCTTCCTGCGATGACATTTATGTCATAGTGCTGTTTTCCACTTTTGTTGGAATGGCGCAGGGCGGACATGTAAATGCACTGGATTTTGCAAATATTCCGGTGTCAATTCTGACCGGTGTGCTGTTTGGTGCGTTGGTGGGATGTCTGCTGGGACAGCTTTTTGAACTGTTATATCGGAAGGGCAGTTATGTGCGCAACAGCATGAAAGCCATTATTATTATGGGAATATCCTTCCTGTTAATGGCACTGGAGACGATGTTAAAGGGAATGGTTGCATTTTCCGGATTGTTAGCCGTGGTGAGCATGGCCTGTGCACTGAAGATGCGGACACCTAAGGAAGTCACGGGCAGGTTGTCTGTCAAGTTTGGCAAGCTGTGGCTGGCAGCGGAGGTGGTACTGTTTGTGCTGGTAGGCGCTGCGGTGGACATCCGCTATACCATGGAAGCCGGTCTTGCAGCGGTAGGCATGATACTGCTGGCACTGGTGTTCCGCTCCGCTGGTGTGGCGTTGTGCCTGCTGGGAACGGAACTGGGCAAAAAGGAGCGTCTGTTTTGCATGATCGCTTATCTACCGAAGGCTACCGTACAGGCAGCCATCGGCTCCGTGCCATTATCGATGGGATTATCCTGTGGCAAGATTGTCCTTTCGGTGGCAGTGCTGGCAATTCTCATTACAGCACCACTTGGGGCACTGGGAATTGATGCTACATACCGGAAGCTGCTTCAGAAAAATGGAGAAAATACTATCATTTGACAGTCATTCGGCATGTGATCGAGTCCCGGAAGGAAGCCGCGAAAATATCTACAACATCGGCACCATAAGAACCGCAGTCACGCTCTCGCTCTGGCGCAGAACGTAGCGGTACATAATTGACCCCAATACGGTCAATAAGTACCGACGTCTGCTTACGGCCTGCTTGTCCTTATGGTGTAGATGTTGTAGCACAAACTACGAATATCCAATGCAAAACCCCGACAGTTATCATAACTGCCGGGGTTTTAAGGAGGATAGAAATCGTTTTGAAAGAAATTAACCCATCGTAATAACTACGTTGTACTCTTCCCTGCCCTTTTCGTACTCGTCCAGCGCGTTCTCGTACTCTTCCATGCCGTTGAGGTATTGCATTTCGCCGTCGTCGAGCTCGATCTTTGCATCGTCCAGCTCCGCGCGCGCGTCCTTGAGCTCCTGCTGGCCGTCGTAGTAATCCTTCCAGCCGTCGTTGAGCTTCCTGCGCGCATCATTCAGTTCTTTTTGCGCGTCGCCGAGCTTTTCGTCGGCCTCGGCCTTCGCGTCATCGAGTTCACGCTGCGCATCGTCGAG
>OMAM01000756.1_pt1 | contig 14566 bp, 7 predicted proteins | sample 1644621 | NCBI WGS metagenome assembly OMAM01 (sample SAMEA103958120, study PRJEB25191) | human gut metagenome | biome: human-associated habitat [ENVO:00009003]; feature: intestine environment [ENVO:2100002]; material: feces | place: Germany | collected 2013/2015 | reverse complement strand
GGCACACGGAAGGGAGAGCAGCTGACGTAGTCCAGACCGACGTTGTGGCAGAACTCCACGCTCGTGGGATCGCCGCCGTGCTCGCCGCAGATGCCCAGACCCAGATCGGGGCGGGTCTCGCGGCCGTCGTGAGCAGCCATCTTGACCAGCTTGCCGACGCCGATCTGATCCAGATGCTGGAACGGATCGCTCTCGTAGATCTTGTTCTCGTAGTATGCGCCCAGGAACTTGGCAGCGTCATCACGGCTGAAGCCGAAGGTCATCTGGGTCAGGTCGTTGGTGCCGAAGCTGAAGAACTCAGCTTCCTTAGCGATCTCGCCGGCAGTCAGAGCTGCACGGGGGATCTCGATCATGGTACCGACCTGATACTTCATGTCAACGCCGGCAGCAGCGATCAGCTCGTCAGCAACCTTGACCACAACGTCCTTGACGAACTTCAGCTCCTTGACCTCGCCGACCAGCGGGATCATGATGTGCGGGGTGATCACATGGCCGGTCTCAGCAGAGACGTTCAGAGCAGCCTTGATCACAGCGCGGGTCTGCATAGCAGCGATCTCGGGGTAGGTAACAGCCAGACGGCAGCCACGGTGACCCATCATGGGGTTGAACTCGTGCAGAGAAGCAACCACGTTCTTCAGGTCTTCGTAGGTCATGCCCATGTCGGCAGCCAGCTCCTTGATGTCCTCGTCCTTGGTGGGCAGGAACTCGTGCAGAGGCGGATCCAGATAACGGATGGTCATCGGGCGCTCACCCATGATGCGGTACATAGCCTCGAAGTCGCCCTGCTGGAACGGCTCGACCTTGGCCAGAGCAGCCTCGCGCTCTTCCACGGTGCGTGCGCAGATCATCTCGCGGACAGCCTTGATGCGGTCCTCAGCGAAGAACATATGCTCGGTACGGCACAGGCCGATGCCCTCAGCACCCAGATCCACTGCCTGCTGTGCGTCGCGCGGGTTGTCGGCGTTGGTCATGACCAGCAGCTGACGTGCTGCGTCTGCCCAGCCCATGAAGCGGTTGAAGTTCTTGTTGCCGGTAGCCGCCACGGTTGCGACCTGCTCGCCGTAGATGTTGCCGGTGGAACCGTCGATGGAGATCCAGTCGCCCTCGACGAACTTGTGGCCGTTGATCTCGAAGGTCTTTGCCTCCTCATCGATCTTGACCTCGTTGTCATTGCCGCAGCCGGAGACACAGCAGGTGCCCATACCACGGGCAACAACGGCTGCGTGGCTGGTCATGCCGCCGCGGACGGTCAGGATGCCCTGAGAGACCTGCATGCCCACGATATCCTCGGGGCTGGTCTCCAGACGGACCAGAACGACCTTCTTCATCTTGCCGGACTTGACCATCTCCTCTGCCTCTTCAGCAGTAAAGACGATCTGACCGCAGGCAGAACCGGGAGAAGCTGCCAGACCCTTGCCGACGACCTCTGCAGCCTTCAGGGCAGCAGCATCGAACTGGGGATGCAGCAGGGTATCCAGCTGCTTGGGCTCCACGCGCAGGACAGCCTCCTGCTCGGTGATCATGCCCTCGTCCACCAGATCGCATGCGATCTGCAGAGCAGCCTGTGCGGTACGCTTGCCGTTACGGGTCTGCAGCATATACAGGTGGCCGTCCTCGATGGTGAACTCCATATCCTGCATATCGCGGAAGTAGTTCTCCAGACGGGTTGCGATCTCAACGAACTGATCGTACACCTCAGGCATCTGATCCTTCAGGTGGCTGATGGGAGAAGGAGTGCGCACGCCGGCAACAACGTCCTCGCCCTGTGCATTGATCAGGTACTCGCCCATCAGCTTCTTAGCGCCGGTGGCGGGGTCACGGGTGAATGCAACGCCGGTGCCGGAACGGTCGCCGGAGTTGCCAAAGGCCATCTGCTGCACGTTGACAGCGGTACCCCACTCGTAGGGGATCTCGTTCATCTTACGGTAGACGTTTGCACGGGGGTTATCCCAGCTGCGGAACACGGCCTTGACAGCCTCGATCAGCTGATCACGGGGATCCTGCGGGAAGGGACGGCCTTCGTTCTCCTCGTAGATCTTCTTGAAGGTGCCGACCAGTTCCTTCAGGTCATCAGCAGTCAGGTCCACATCGTTCTTGACGCCCTTGGCTTCCTTCATCTTGTCGATCTCGACCTCGAACAGGCTCTTCGGAACCATCATAACGACGTCAGCGAACATCTGCACAAAGCGGCGGTAGCAGTCGTATGCAAAACGGGCGTTGCCGGTCTTCTTTGCCAGACCCTCAACAGCCTCATCGTTCAGGCCCAGGTTCAGGATGGTGTCCATCATACCGGGCATGGACTGACGTGCGCCGGAACGGACAGAGACCAGCAGGGGGTTGGTGTTGTCGCCGAACTTCTTGCCGGTGATCTTCTCCAAGCCCTTGAGGTGCTCAAAGATGTCAGCAGTGATTTCGTCATTGATCTGACGGCCGTCTGCGTAATACTGGGTGCAGGCGTCGGTAGTGATGGTGAAGCCCTGCGGCACCGGCATACCGGCTGCGGTCATCTCGGCCAGACCGGCACCCTTGCCGCCCAGCGTGTTCTTCATGGTGACCTTGTCACCGCCGAAAGCGTCATTGCCTTCGCTGAAGTAGTACAAATACTTTTTGCTCATGCGTTGTTTACCTCCCATTCGTGACCGGCGGCATGGCAACCGCGGTCTCATCGTTTGCCTTGTCTTGAACGTACGATGAACATTGTTTTATGAATGCTAAACTATTATACCAGAAAATCCATTCCTTTCCACCATGCAAAATCCCGAATTTGTCTGTTATTTTTTATGCAAATCCCTTGAAATTTGCTAAGTTTTAAGGTAGTATAGAATGGGAGAAAGTTCGAGAGGTTTTTTGTTTATACACGCGATTTCTCGTCCTGTTGGATACAACTTTCTATCCTTGTAACTTTTCAAATTCTATTTTGTCGGAACAAAGCTTTCCGCAGCGGGTATGCTGGGGCGGACAGGCAACAATTTTCCGGTCGCCTTTTCTGTCTCCCTTCCGCCGCGCGCTTTGGTGGGAAGGGAGATTTTTTCATGCCGAATCCTATTTCTGAACAGGCCCGCGCCGCTGCTCTGGCACAGCTGGACGCCGCCGAGGCTGCCCGCGAGGACATCCTTGTGCAGCACATTGCAAACGGCGTTGTCATCAACAGCCGCACCGTGCAGATCGACCCGGAGGTGGTCATTGCCCCGGGTGCTGTGATCCTTGCAGGCACCATCCTGCGGGGCAAGACGGTCATCGGCGCGGGCTGCGTCATCGGCCCCAACACCCTCATCGAGGACAGCACCGTGGACGAGGGCACTGCCGTCAACGCCAGCCAGATCTACGGCAGCCACATCGGCCCCCACAACAACATCGGCCCCTTCACCCATGTGCGGGTGAACACCGTCACCGACTACGGCGTGCATCTGGGTGCCTATGTGGAGACCAAGAACTCCAACTTTGCCCGGGGCAACACGGTGAGCCACCTGACCTACATCGGCGACAGCGATGTGGGCAAGTACTGCAACTTCGGCTGCGGCACCGTCACCTGCAACTACGACGGCAAGGATAAGTTCCGCACCCAGATCGGCGATTACTGCTTCATCGGCTGCAACACCAACCTTGTGGCTCCGGTCAAGGTGGGCGATGGTGCCTACACCGCCGCCGGCAGCACCATCACCAAGGATGTGCCCGCGCAGGCACTGGGCATCGCCCGGGAGCGCCAGACCAATCTGGACGGCTGGGCAGAGCCCAAGATGGAAGCCTACATCGCCAAAAAGCAGAAGCTGGAAAACGAGCAGAGCAAGTAACCCTCTGCCGGAAAGGAGCCGCGTATGAAATCTGAAAGTTTTCGCAAGCAGGCGCTGAGCCTTGTCCTTTTCTTCGCGGCTGTTGCCGCCGTATTCGCCCTGACCCGTCTGCGCAGCGACCCCGCCAAAAAGCAGGCGGAGTTCGTGGTGCAGCAGCTGCTCTCCTGCTCCTCTGCCGTGGAGCAGGCGGTGGATACCGCCGCCGCGCCCGCCGGCAGTGAACCGGGGCTTGCTGCGGTAGATACTGATGGGCTGTATGCCTTTCTTCAGGCGCAGCTGGGCGATGCCATGACTGCCGACTGCCTTGACAAGGTCATGGCGAACCGTCTGCCCACCCGCATCACCGCGCTGGCCGGGCAGTCCGACGATCAGCTGGTGCCCAGCGACCTCACCCTGAAAAAGCGCGCCGGGGCAGAAAACTGCTACGACTTTTCCGCCGCCCTGCTGACCGCCACGGACAGCACCGCCGCCGCGCAGGTATCCGGTACCATCACCATGGTGAAGGAGGACGGCCGCTGGAAGGCCGCCGCCATCACGCTGAACCTGTAATATAATGCTTTTCTGCCCCTGTGCCTTGCGGCATGGGGGCATTTTTTGCCCATTTCGCTTATAATGTATATCTTTTTGCGCGCGCGTATGTTATACTTAGATGTTGTATCACACTATTATCAGGAAAAGGTATTATCATATCATGAATGAAAACGATATCTGGCTCATTGCAGGGCTGGGCAATCCCGAAGCAAAGTACGATGGCACCCGCCACAACGCCGGTTTTGCCGCGCTGGACGCGCTGGCCGACAAATGGAATATCTCTGTGTCCAAGACCAAGTTCCAAGGCCTGTGGGGACAGGGCGAGGTGGACGGCCACAAGGTAGTGCTGCTGAAACCCTTGACCTACATGAACCTCTCCGGCGATTCCATCGCCCCTATGGCGGGCTTTTTCAAGATCCCTGCCGACCATGTGCTGGTGCTGTGCGATGACATCACACAAGCCCCCGGCAAGCTGCGCATCCGTCCCTCCGGCTCTGCGGGCGGGCATAACGGCCTGAAGAGCATCATTGCCCGGCTGGGCGGGGAGAACTTCCCCCGCATCCGCATCGGCATCGGCGCAAAGCCCCACCCGGACTACGACCTTGCCGCATGGGTTCTGGGCAAGTTCCCGCCGGAGGACGCCAAGGCCATCGCCGACCGCTACCCCGACCTTGAAGCCGCCGCAAAGCTTATCATGGACGGTAAGCTCAGTCTGGCGCAGAGCAAATATAACGGGTAAAAATCATTCTCCCGCATTCTGACAGGAAAGGAGGTTTTTCCATGTACGAAGCCTTACTCAAGGCCACCCCGGAATATCAGAAGGTCGCCGCAAGCTTTGGCTCGGCAGGGCCGGCGGCGCTGTTCGGTCTGCCGCCCGCAGGCCGCGCGCTGCTGTACGCCGCGTTGCAAAAAGACCTTGGCCGGGTGCTGTGCATCGTGACCCCCGGCGAGGCCGAGGCCACCCACTTTGCGGACGACCTCAAGGCGCTGGGGCTTACTGCTGCAGTGTTCCCGCCCCGGGACTTTATGCTGCGCCCGGTGGAGGGCGCGGGCCGCGAGTACGAGTACCGCCGCCTTTCGGTGCTGGGTGCACTGGCAGGCGGGCGGCTGCAGGCCGTCTGCGTGCCCGCCGAAGCGCTTTTGCAGTACACCGTGCCCCGGGCTGAATTCATCCAGAATACCCTCACCTTAAAGCCCGGCATGGTGTATAACCGCGAAGCGCTGGTGGCGCGGCTGTTTGCCGCCGGGTATGTGCGGCGCAGTCAGGTGGACGGCCCGGGACAGTTCAGCGTGCGCGGCGATATCGTGGATATCTACGCGCCGGATATGCGTCAGCCCGCCCGCGTGGAGTACTGGGACGACGAGATCGACTCCATGTCCTCCTTTGACCTGCTGACCCAGCGGCGGGACGGCGCACTGGAAAAAATATACCTCTCCCCTGCCCGCGAGGTGCTGTTCGGCAGCACCGCCGAGACCGCCGAAGCGCTGCGCAATGCCATCAAAAAGGCGCGCGGCAAGCGCCGCACCGCGCTGGAAAAGGCCACCGAAGCCGACCTTTCCCAGCTGGATTCCGGCATGATGCCGGAGGCCATGGATAAATATTACGGCATCCGCTACCCTGCCCCGGCCACGCTGCTGGATCATCTGGACGCGCCGCTGTTCATTCTGGACGAAGTGGGCGGCATCCGGGATGCCCAGAAAGCCACCGAGTTCCGCCGCAGCGAGGAGCTGACCGGACTGCTGGAAGAGGGCGTGCTCTGCCCCGGGCTGGACGTGCTGTACCAGACCATGGACGATCTTGTCATTGCCGCCCAGAACCACAGCACCCTGCTGTGCGAGAATTTCCTGCGCGGGATGAACGAGTTCAAACTGAAGGATCTCATCAACGCCGAAGCCTTTGCCGCCCCCAACTGGAACGGCGACCTTGCCTCCCTGCGGGAGGACTTAGACCCGCTCATCGCTCAAGGCTACGCCGTTACCCTGTTTGCCGGCACGCCCAAGGGCGCAGCTGCCCTGACCCGTGACCTTGCCGACAAGGGCTATTCCGTGAGCATGAGCCGGGATGTGCGCCCCGCCAAGGGCATTTTGCAGGTGCTGCCCGGACACCTGACCGCCGGGTGTACCTTCCCCTTTGCCCACGCAGCGGTGCTTTCCAGCCGCCGCCACGGGCTGGACGAGGAAGCCGCTGCCGAAGCCAAAAAGCGCAAGAAGAACAAAAACGCCCTGTCCAGCCTTTCGGATATCAAGCCCGGGGACTATGTGGTGCACCAGAGCCACGGCATCGGGATGTACGCCGGTATCCAGCGGTTAGAGGTACAGGGCGCTACCAAGGACTACCTCAAGGTGCAGTATTCCGGCTCAGACGTGCTGTATGTGCCGGTGACCCAGCTGGACCTGCTCAGCCGCTACACCGCCCCCGGCGACGAGGAAAAGGTAAAGCTGGCAAAGCTGGGCGGTACCGAGTGGCAGCGCACCCGCGCCAAGGTGAAAAAGGCCACCGAGGAGATGGCGCAGGAGCTGATCGAGCTTTACGCCCGCCGCCGTCAGGCCACGGGCTACGCCTTCCCGCCGGACGGCGACTGGCAGCGGGACTTTGAGACCCGCTTTGACTACGACGAGACCGACGACCAGCTACACGCTACCGCCGAGATCAAGCAGGACATGGAAAAGGGCTATCCTATGGATCGTCTGCTCTGCGGCGATGTGGGCGTGGGCAAGACCGAGGTGGCGCTGCGCGCCGCCTTCAAATGCATCATGGGCGGCAAGCAATGCGCCCTGCTGGCACCCACCACCCTGCTGGCGTGGCAGCACTACAACACCCTGCTCTCCCGCATGGAGGCTTTCCCGGTGAAGATCGGGATGCTGTCCCGCTTCCGCACCGCAAAGCAGCAAAAGGAGACGTTACGCGGCTTACAGGCCGGCAGCGTGGATATCGTGGTGGGCACCCACCGGCTGCTCTCTAAAGACGTAAAGTTCCACGACCTCGGCCTTGTCATCATCGACGAGGAACAGCGCTTTGGCGTGAAGCACAAGGAAAAGCTGAAGGAGAACTTCATCGGGGTGGATATGCTCACCCTGTCGGCTACCCCCATCCCCCGCACCCTGAACATGGCAATGAGCGGTATCCGGGATCTTTCCACCATCGAGCAGCCGCCCATCGAGCGGCAGCCGGTGGAGACTTTTGTGCTGGAATATAACGATGTCATCCTTGCCGAAGCCATGAAGAAAGAGCTTGCCCGGGGCGGGCAGGTGTACTACCTGCACAACCGGGTGGACAACATTGAATCCTGCGCCGCCCATGTCAGCCAGATGGTGCCGGGTGCGCGGGTAGGCATTGCCCACGGCAAGATGACCGAAGAAGAGCTGAACCCCGTGTGGCAGCACCTGCTGAACGGCGAGATCGACATTCTGGTCTGCACCACCCTCATCGAGACCGGCATTGATGTGCGCAACTGCAACACCCTCATCATTGAGGATGCCGACCGCATGGGTCTGGCACAGCTGTACCAGATCCGTGGGCGGGTGGGACGCTCCGGCCGCAAAGCCTACGCCTACTTCACCTTCCGCCGGGACAAGACCCTGACCGATATCGCCCAGAAGCGGCTTTCCGCCATCCGGGAGTTTACCGCTTTCGGCTCCGGCTTCCGCATCGCCATGCGGGATCTGCAGATCCGCGGCGCGGGCAGTCTGCTGGGGCACAGCCAGCACGGCCACATGGAAGCCGTGGGCTACGACCTCTACGTCAAAATGCTGGGACAGGCCATCTCCCGGGCACGGGGCGAGCCTGTCCAGCGGGACAAGAGCGATTGTCTTGTGGACCTGCGGGTGGACGCCTTTATCCCGGAAAAGTATATCCCGGACGGCGCGGGGCGCATCGAAGCTTACAAGCGCATTGCCGCCATCCAGACCCCGGAGGACGCCGCCGATGTGCTGGACGAGCTCATTGACCGCTACGGTGACCCGCCGCCCTCGGTGAGCGATCTGGTCAACGTCTCCCTCGTCCGCGTGCAGGCCGCCGCCGTGGGCGTGTACGAGGTGACTCAGAAGAAGGACACCCTCGTGCTGAACCTGGAAACGCTGGAACTTGCCATGATCCGCGGCCTGCTGCAGGCTTTCAATGGCCGTGTCACCGCCGGAGCGGGCAGCAAACCCTATCTCTCGGTGGTATTGCAGCCGGACGAAAAGCCGCTGGAACTGCTGCAAAGCATCCTGAAAGCCATGGATGCCATTTTGAACAACAAGGAGCCAAACCAATGAAAAAGAAACTGCTTGCGCTGGTATGCGCACTTGCACTGACCGTCAGCCTTGTAGGCTGTGTATTCTCCACCCCGGACACCGTGGGCAAGATCGGCGATTTTGAGGTGACCAGCGGCTTATATCTGCTGGCGCAGTACGATGCCTATCAGCAGGCTGCACAGCTGGCAGGCTCTGAGCAGGACGCCAGCAAGGTAAAGTCCTTCCTTAAGGCCACCATCACCACCGATGCCGACACCGGCGAGACCGCCGTGGTAAGCGACTATGTGGCGCAAAAGACGCTGGAGACCCTGCAGACCCTTGCCGCTGTGGATGCCCGCTTTACCGAGCTGGGCGGTGAGCTGACCGAGGAGCAGAAGTCCGCCGCCGACAGCTACGCCCAGCAGCTGATGGATAACTACGGCGACACCTACACCGCCAACGGCATCGGGCTGGAGACTTTGAAGCTGTTCCAGCAGCTGCAATACAAGCACACCCTGCTGCTGGATCTTGTCTACGGCAAGGACGGCGAGACTCCTGTGGAGGACGGCGAGCTGACCGAGCATCTGGACAGCACCATGTACGAGATCGGTTTTATCACCGTGCCGCTGTACAACACCAGCACCTTCGCTTTTGCCAGCGATGACCAGAAGGCCGAGATGCTCTCCCTTGCCCAGAAAGCTGCGGATAACTACAACGCCAGCGCCCCGGAGGACACTTCCAGCCAGCTGACCACCTTTAACAGCATCGCAAGCAGCGCACTGACCGATATCTGCGCCGTGCTGGACGCAGAGGTTCCCTCCACCAGCACCCTGCAGACCGACCTGCTGAGCGAAAGCGACCTGACCGACGCCTTTACACAGGAGGGTGCAGCCGACACCCTGCGCGGCCTTGCCTACGGGCAGGCAGCCGCCATCCAGTACACCGGCTACGCCCTGATGCTGGCCGTCCGTCTGGACCCGCTGGGCGTTTCCACGCTGGATGCTCTGCGCAGCCAGATCCTGAGCGACCTGAAGGGCGAGGAACTGGACGACGCCCTTGCCGCCTACGGTGCTCAGCTGGATAACAGCCTGAGCAGCTCTGCCATGGGCAAGCTGCCCGCCGCCAAGATCGTGAACGACACCAGCGCCACCAGCGCCAACAGCTAATGGCTTTGTAAAAACAACACGCCCGGGTTTTCCACATCCTTTCTGCGGAAGGTGGAAAACCCGGGCGCTTTTATTTTGCAGACATCCCGCCAGTAAACGATTTGAATGGCCTCCGCTGCGCTCTAGCCATCTTCAGCGGAAAGTATATTTTTATATTTGCAATTCTGGAAAATCTGCGGATTTTCCAGAATTGCCTTCTCACGGGAGGGGTCGCAACGGCAAACGGCATTTCCCACAACAGCCCCTCTTGTGAAAATGCGTTTGGAGCGCTCCGCAGAGCGCGACAAACGCGAAATATAAATAATAATTCCTTGAAATATGGCCAGAGCGCAGCGGAGGTCATTCCCAATCGTCCCGCGCCAAAAGCGCTTTATTTTACCACCCTTGCAAACTCTGCGGCAAGGGCGGCGTTCACCGAGCGGACGGCATTGGCGTCCGGCTTGATGGCGGTGCGGTCGTAGGTGAACAGGCCGTTCACCTCGTCCTCCACGTCGGTCAGCTGGGTGTATACCAGCGCCGAAAGCCCCTTTTGCAGCTGCGGCAGCACCGTGCCCAGCTGCAATTTTTTGTAGCGGGCGGTCAGCTCCTCCCGGCTTTTGGCCGTGCCGTAGCCGTAGGTCCTGCGGGGCGGCTCGTGCCCCGGCATGGGCCATGCAATGCCGCCGTACTCGCTCAGCGCCACGGTGCGTGTCTGCGGGCGCACCCGCAAAGGGTAGAAGTAGTTGTGCAGGGAGTATACATCCCCGCCGCCCTGATCGTACCAGCCGCTGGCTTCGTCCACAAGGCGGGTGTCGTCCAGCGTACGGATTGCCTGCACTGCCCCGGCGGCATCGTACTGTCCCCAGCCCTCATTGAAGGGCACCCAGCAGCCCACGCAGGGGTGACAGCGCAGCGCCTGCACTGTATCTGCCAGCTCCCGGCGGTATTCTTCCCGGCTGCTTTCGCTGCCCCGGCTCAGCAGTCCCCACAGCGCCGCCTTGTCCGGCAGACGGCGCATAAGCGGCTGCAAAACATTGGTCAGGTAGGTGACGAACCACAGGTTATACTTACTGCCGCCATTGACCATATCCTGCCAGACCACAAGACCCAGCTTGTCGCAGTGGTAGTACCAGCGCTGCGGCTCAAGCTTTGCGTGCTTGCGCAGCAGGTTGTAGCCCAGCGCCTTTACCTCGCTCAGCTCCCGTTCCACCGCCGTATCCGAGGGCGGGGTGTACAGTCCCTCCGGCCAGTAGCCCTGATCCAGCAGACCGTTGAGCAGGATAGGTTTGTCGTTCAGGCAGAAGCGCAGCACGCCCCTTGCGTCCGGTGCGCAGCTCCACTTGCGCAGGGCAAAGTAGCTGTGCACAGTGTCGAACTGCTCTTCCTCTCCCTGCGTAGTGCCCACGGTCAGGTCGTACAAAAAGGGCGTGTCCGGGCTCCATGGGAAGAAATACTCGTCCGCAATATGCAGCGTCACCGTGCCGTCTTGGTCGGCCTCATCGCTGCCCCAGTCCTCGGCAATGGTCACGCCCCCGGCCCGCACCACAGCCCACAGGTTCACTGCACCGCCGGGCATGGAAGTATGGGCTTTCACGGTCACGGTGCGGGCATCGTAGTCCGGCGTAACGGTGAGAGATTGAATGTAGTTTTCCGGCACACGCTCCAGCCAGACGGTCTGCCAGATGCCGCTCTGCGCGGGGTAGAACATCCCGCCGGGCTGCAAGGTCTGCTTGCCCCGTGCCTGTGTGCCGTGGCCGGTGGGGTCCTGCACCGCCACCCACAGGCTGTTGCGGCCTGTGCCGTTGAGCTGCGCGGTGATATCCAGCGTAAAGGGCCAGTAGCCGCCCCGGTGCCCGCCCACCAGATGGCCGTTCACCTGCACGGCACAGGCGTAGTCCACTGCACCGAAATGCAGCAGCACCCGTCCGCCCGTCCCGGCGGGCGGCGCAAAGTATCGGTGGTAGTGCAGCCACTGCCCGGGCTGCAATGTGCGCCCCACCCCGGAGGTGCGGCACTCCGGCGCGTAGGGCACTAAGATCTCACCGTCCCAGCCCGCCGGGCGCTGTGCCGAAGCGGTGATGGCGTACTGCCACGGGCCGTTCAGGTTCTCGTAGCTGTCCCGGCGCATGGCGGGGCGGGGATATTCCGTCAAAGGATGCATACACTCACCAGCCTTTTCTACTCGTTTGCTCCATTCTAGCACAGCCCGGGGCGTTTGTATACCGGGGAGCGGACGATTTTCACGGGAGAGGTCACAGCGGGAAATAGCAGACACAATGGGAAACAAGCGTCTGCCTTTACAGCCATATAAAATCGTGTTATACTTTATTTTATCGACAATGACAGGAGCGTGGAGATAATAATTCTGACGGTTCTCGGTAATTTAGACCCTACTCCGCTTATTTCAACATTTGGGCATCTGCAAACCACGGAAGTCATTATAACAGATGAGAGAATCGCTCATATCAAGGAACGCCATCCAGAAGATTATAATTTGTTTGAACAGTACGGACGTGACTCTATACTTTCTCCAGACATCCTGCTCCAAGACTTAAAGAACGCAGGCACGATATTTGCTGTAAAGAAGCTCCCTGATACAAATCTGAATGTCGTTATCCGTTTAGTCTTGGATACAGATAACCCGGATTTTAAAAATTCCGTTATGACATTTTATCGAATTCGCGATAAAAATCTGAAAAAGCTCATGGAGCGGAACCCCATTCTTTACATCAAAGAATAAAAATGCTATAATAATCATAGGATAAGGTTGCATTTGAAGTAGAGAATGTGCTGCTACACGCCCATCGGGCCAAAAGAAATGTGGGAAGGGGCACACCCACCAAATGCCAATCGATGGGGAACGGTTTCCACGCCGTTCCCCGTTCCTGTTCATAGGCCTGTTTAACCACGATGCGCACCACGCACCGTGGTTTTTTCTTTTCTATAATATAAAAGAGAGCCGCCGCACGGCGGCATGGCTGTGCGGCGGCTTTGTGAGAAGGTTGGAAATTGCTTAGTTCTCGGCCAGATTACCGGTATAAAGCTGGTAATACTTGCCCTTTTTAGCGATCAGCTCGTCGTGGCTGCCGCGCTCGATGATGCGGCCCTGCTCCAGCACCACGATGCAGTCTGCATTGCGGACGGTGGACAGGCGGTGCGCGATGACAAAGCTGGTGCGGCCGTACATCAAGCCGTCCATGCCGCGCTGCACCAGTGCCTCGGTGCGGGTATCAATGGAGGAGGTCGCCTCGTCCAAAATCAGCACTGGGGGATCAGCCACGGCTGCGCGGGCAATGGCAAGCAGCTGGCGCTGTCCCTGCGAGAGGTTGGCGCCATCGCCGGTCAGCATGGTGTTGTAGCCCTCCGGCAGGCGCTTGATAAAGCCATCGGCGTTGGCAAGACGGGCGGCGGCGATGCACTCTTCATCGGTGGCCTCCAGCCGTCCGTAGCGGATGTTCTCCATCACCGTGCCGGTAAACAGGTGGGTGTCCTGCAGCACGATGCCCAGCGAGCGGCGCAGGTCGGCTTTTTTGATCTTATGGATGTTGATACCATCGTAGCGGATCTTGCCCTCCTGAATATCGTAGAAGCGGTTGATCAGGTTGGTGATGGTGGTCTTGCCCGCGCCGGTAGAGCCGACAAAGGCGATCTTCTGCCCCGGACGGCCATACAGGTTGATGTCATGCAGCACCGTTTTTTCCGGCACATAGCCAAAGTCCACGTCCGTAAAGGTGATGTCACCCGCCAGCTTGTGGTAGGTGGTAGTGCCGTCGTGGTGGGGGTGCTTCCACGCCCACAGGCCGGTGCGTTCGTTCGTCTCCACCAGCTGGTCGTTGCGGTCGTACTTGGCGTTCACCAGCGTCACATAGCCCTCGTCGGTCTCGCTGGGCTCGTCCATCATCTTGAAGATACGCTCTGCACCGGCCAGTGCCATGATGACGCTGTTGGCCTGCATGGACACCTGACTGATGGGCATATTGAAGCCCTTGTTCAGGCTGAGGAAGGCCACCACGGTGCCAAGGGTCATGCCGCCAACGCCGCCCACGGCCATGGCGGCACCAACCAGTGCGCAGATGGCGTAACTGATGTTGCCCAGCTGGGCGTTGACCGGCATCATGATGTTGGAGAAGCTGTTGGCCTGCTTGGCGCTTTCCTTCAGCTGGTCGTTCAGCGCACGGAAGCCGGCAAGGGTCTGCTGCTCGTGGGTGAACACCTTGACCACCTTCTGGCCTTCCATCATCTCCTCGATGTAGCCGTTCACCTTGCCCAGATCCCGCTGCTGCTGGATGAAGTACTTGGAAGAACTTTTTGCGATCTGCTTGGAGCAGAACAGCATCAGCGCCACCATGAGCATGGTAACGATGGTCAGCTGCCAGCTGAGCATACACATACTGAAGAACACCGACACGATGGTGATGACGCTGGATACCAGCTGCGGGATGCTCTGGCTGAGCATCTGGCGCAGGGTATCCACATCGTTGGTGTACACGGACATGATATCGCCGTGGGGATGGGTGTCAAAATACCGGATGGGCAGGCTTTCCATGTGGGTGAACAGCTTGGTGCGCAGATTGCGCAGCGTGCCCTGCGTTACGTTGACCATGATGCGGGCGTTGGCCCATGCGGCCAGAATGCCCACAAGGTAGATGCAGCACATCCGCACCAGTGCACCGGCCAGCGGTGCAAAGCTGGGGTCCTGCTGGCGGGTCATGGGCACGATGTAATCGTCCATCAAAGTCTGCAAGAACAGGCTGGCCTGCACATTGGCCAGCGCGCTGACCACGATGCAGATCAGCACAAGGATGCAGTGGGGCAGATAATTGCGGAACACCTCATCCATGATGCGCTTCAGCAGCTTGCCCGGGTTTTCCACCTTGGGGCGCG
>OMAM01000754.1_pt1 | contig 14592 bp, 9 predicted proteins | sample 1644621 | NCBI WGS metagenome assembly OMAM01 (sample SAMEA103958120, study PRJEB25191) | human gut metagenome | biome: human-associated habitat [ENVO:00009003]; feature: intestine environment [ENVO:2100002]; material: feces | place: Germany | collected 2013/2015 | reverse complement strand
CACACGCAGCTGCCCTGCAGGAAACGCACGGCATCCGGATGCTGGACTTCAGCACCAGCCAGATCCTTTCCATCGGCAACCAGACCTCCGGCAAATGCAGCTGGTACGCCTTGCGCTATGCACGCACCATTCTGGATGGAAAAGTTTCCTCCGGCAGCGGCATGTGGTCAAACGGTGCGGTCTGGTCTGCGGGCGGCTACTACGGTTATTCCGGCAGCCTGTCCGAGTGCCTGCAGAAGCTTTACACCGAGCTTTCCGCCGGGCGTCCGGTGATCGTACATCTGAAAAACACTGCGGTGAGCGGCGTAAAACGGCACACGAACCGCACTTCTACTTATGAATACCACCTGACCGGCTCCGGCTGGAACGAGGTGAACTACCCCCATATCGCCACCAGCGCTGCGTATGGCCACTGGGTCTGCGTGGTGGGCATCCGTGCGGATGCAGACCCCGCGAACCTGAAGGAGAGCGATTTCTACGCGCTGGACCCGGCACGCGTCTCGGCAAACGGCACACTGGCTGTGACCCGGCTGCTGGACGACACCATCTGGACTGACAATTCTCCGCTGAAAACAGCAGGCTGACAAAATTAGAAAAGCAAAAAAGCTGACGCTTCTGCGTCAGCTTTTTTGTTTTACAGGCCCTCTCGGCCTCGCTTTCTTTTCCGAACCCTCTCAGTCTCGCTTTGCTCGACAGCTCTCCCGAAGGGCGAGCTTTATAAGCGGGGATCATTCAAGATCCTTTTCCCGAGAGGCAGTGCTTGCCAAAAAATGTCAAAAAGCTCCCCCTGAGAGGAAAGACTTCCCCCGGCCGGGACAGATTCTCCCCGCGCCGGGGAGAAATGTCACCGCAGGTGACAAAGAGAGGAACAGATGTCGCGCAGCGACAAAAGGGGGAATCTGGCAAAGCCGACAGGCTTTGACTGAGAGGGCGAGCCCGCTAAAGGCAATAACAAAAATACGCTGCCCTTCTCTTTACATTCCGCCGAAAAAGCGGTATTCTTTTTTCAAGAACAAACTTTCCCGGGAGGAGACCATGGATATCCGCCAGCTGCACTACTTTTTGACCCTGTGCGAAGAAATGAATTATACCCGCGCCGCACAGCGGCTGTTCCTGTCGCGGCAGGCGCTGCGCCAGAGCATCTCTGCGCTGGAAGCCGAGATGTGCGGGCCGCTGTTCATCAGCGCCCACCACAAGCTGGCGCTCACCGACCGGGGCATGAGTTTACAGCGCCATGCCGCCCCGGTGGTGGAGCAGTTCCAGCAGATGCAGGCCGCGCTGCGGGCAGAGATCCAGTCTGCCCAGCCGGTACGCATCGGCATCAGCGTGGCGCTGGTGCCGGACTATCTGCCCGGGCTGGAGACCCAGCTGGACAAATTCCGGCAGCAGTACCCCCATGTGGAGATGCGGTTCCGCCTGCTGGACAACGACGCCGTGGCCGATGGGGTAGAGCAGGGCGAGCTGGACGCGGGTCTGGTCATCGACCTTGGCTGCGCCGCGCCGGTGCTGGCGCGCACCACCCTGCGGGCAGACCCCGCCTGCCTGCTGGTGCCCCGGGGACATCCCTTTTGGGAAAAGGAGCGCATCCCGCTGGCAGAGCTGCGCGGGCAGCGGGTGCTGCTGCCCAGCCTGCGGCAGGATCTGTTCAGCCCGCTGTGGGCGGCCTGTGCCCGGGCGGGCTTTGCGCCCAACGCCGAGATCGGCCCCAGCTTTTATCAAGCCTACTATCTGGTGCAGGAGCAGCTGTGCACCTGCCTGACCCGCTACGAGCCCGGCGCGCGCCGGGAGCTGGACCGGGTGCGGGACGTGCTGCTGGAGGATATGCCCCCGCTGTGCGTCTCGCTGGTGCAGCGGCGGGACACCAGTTCTGCCTATATCGACCTGCTGCGCAGCTACCTGTTAGAAGTCCTGGGCAGCACCGCCAGCCTGCCGCCCCGCCGGGGACGGCCTGCAAAGCCCTTCTACACCGCGCCGGTGCTTTCCAGCGCCGCCGCAAAATCTGCCCCGGAGCATCCCGCCCCGGGCACCCAGCTGCCCTTTGCGGGCGGCAACAACTTCCGGGAGCTGGGCGGCTACCATGCCGATGAGGGCAAGACCGTAAAGTGGGGACAGATCTACCGGGGCTTCCCCACCGGGCGGCTGACCACCGAAGCCGACCGCGCCCGGCTGGACGGGCTGGGGCTGCGGCTCATCCTTGACCTGCGCAGCGGCGCAGAAGCCGCAAAGCTGCCGGACTATGTGCCGGACGGCGCACGGCTGGTGCAGATCTGCGGCCTGCGGGATGCCACCGGGCAGGAGATCGATTTTTCGCCCAACGACATCCAGCGGCTGGTGCAGAGCGCCCCCGCCGGGACGAACCTCACCCAGATGATATATCGGCAGATGCTCACCGGCAACAAGGCCTTCAAGGAGCTGTTCCGTGCGCTGGAAGCCGGCGAGACGCCCATCCTGTTCCACTGCACATCGGGCAAGGACCGCACCGGCGTCGCCGCCATGCTGATCCTGCTGGCGCTGGGTGCTTCGGACGAGACCATCTGCGCAGATTACGCCCGCACCAACCTCTGCCGCGCCGCCGAGATCGAAAAGGCCATGGCTGACCATGCCGCTGAGATCGCCGCCGACCCGGCGCAGAAAATGCGCTGGCAGTCCTCCGCCGGGGTAGACCCGGAGACTGCGCCCTTTGTGCTGCGCACCATCCGGCAGGACTACGGCAGCGCCGAGAGCTATCTGGAAGCCGAATACGGCCTGACCCCCGCCCGCCTGATGCGGCTGCGGCGGATGTATCTGGAATAAGCGGAAAAATTATTTTAAATTTATTTTAAATTTCGGGATAGCGGAGCGTCTGCGGACGCTCCGCTATCCCATTTTCACGGGGAGGGGTCGTGACGGCAAACGGCAGCTGCCGCGCCGGTTTCCTGCGGAAACAGCCGCGCGGCGGGGGAAGTACCCCTTCCGTCATCGCCTACGGGGACGGCTTTTCGCATTGCCGCCAAGTTTCCCTCTTCACAAAAGGCGTCCCCTTGGGGGAGCTGGCTTTGCGCAGCAAAGACTGAGGGGGTATACTTGTTCCGCTTCTATTTTTGTTTTTCTGCACAAAATGTTCTGCGGGCAGGGTTTTCCTCTTGACAAGCGGGCAAATGTTTCGTACTATAATTAGTAGTATGGAATCAAAGACGCTGTACGCAGGCTTCTGTGTGACCCTGTACCCGTTTCAGGCAAAGCGTGCCTGTTTGATATAAAATGGAACCGTAGAGAGAAAAGCCGTATGCTTTTGCCCGTGCCGCCGGTTTTTGGTGGTGCGTATGGTTTTGGTGTCACTTTTTGGATTGAAAGCTCTTTCTATATCATTGCCCGTGTCCTGCTGCGCAGCGTCTCCTGCTTTTAATTTTGCATTGAATTGAAACAAAGGAGAGTGAACGCAATGACCGCGATCGGAGTGATCGTGGCCTTGATCGTTGGTGTTGTCGGTGTGGCTGCGGGCTATTTTATTGGTTACAACAACCGTAAAAAGACCGCCGAAGCCCAGATCGGCAGCGCCGAAGCCGAGGCTACCCGGCTGGTGAACGAGGCGATCAAGACCGCCGACCAGAAGCGCAAGGAAGCGGTTCTGGAAGCAAAGGACGAGGCTTTCCGTCTGAAAGCCGAGGTCGATGCCCAGAAGGCAGAAGCCGACAAGGAGATCAAGCAGCGCCGTGCGGAGATCAGCCGTCAGGAGAACCGCATCGACCAGAAGGAGACGGCGCTGGACCGCAAGACCGAAGCGCTGGAAAAGAAGGAAGAAGAGCTGAAAAAGCGCGCCGCTGAAGCCGAGGAGCGTCTGGCAGAGATCGATGCTTTGCGCGCCAAGGAGATGGAGCGTCTGGAAACGCTGGCCGGCTTGAGTCAGGAGGACGCCCGCGAGGTGCTGCTGCACAAGGTGGACGAGGAGCTGACCCACGAAAAGGCCGTGCGCGTTGCCGCCTACGAGACCGACCTGAAGGAAAACTGCGATAACATCGCCCGCAACCTCATCGGACAGGCCGTCAGCCGCTGCGCTGCCGACCATTGCAGCGAGACCACCGTCAGCGTGGTACCGCTGCCCAGCGATGAGATGAAGGGCCGCATCATCGGCCGCGAGGGCCGCAACATCCGCGCACTGGAGACTGCTACCGGCGTAGATCTGATCATCGATGATACCCCGGAAGCCATCACCCTGTCCTCCTTTGACCAGACCCGCCGCGAGGTGGCCCGCATGACGCTGGAGCGTCTGATCGGCGATGGCCGTATCCACCCCGCCCGCATCGAGGAGACGGTGGAAAAGTGCCGCCACGATCTGGAACTGCAGATGAAGCGCGAGGGCGAGCGTGCGGTGATGGAGCTGGGCATCCATGGCCTGCACCCCGACCTGATCAAGCTGATCGGCCGGCTGAAGTACCGCACCAGCTTTGGTCAGAACGCTTTGACCCACAGCATGGAAGTGGCTTGGGTAGCCGGTCTGCTGGCAGGCGAGATGGGCGTGAATGTCACCATGGCACGCCGCGCCGGCCTGCTGCATGATATCGGCAAGGCGCTGGATCACGAGATCGAGGGCAGCCACGTCCAGATCGGCGTGGACATCTGCCGCAAGTACAAGGAGAACACCCAGATCATCCACGCCATTGAAGCACACCACGGCGACGTGGAGCCCAAGACCCCGCTGGCCTTCATCATTCAGGCTGCCGACGCCATCAGCGCCGCCCGCCCGGGTGCCCGCCGCGAGAACGTGGAAAGCTACGTCAAGCGTCTGGAAAATCTGGAGGAGATCTCTTCCAGCTTTGAGGGTGTGGAGCAGGCCTTTGCCGTGCAGGCAGGCCGCGAGGTGCGCATTCTGGTCAAGCCCGACGTCATCAGCGATGATCAGGTCATCCTGCTGGCACGCTCCATTGCCAAAAAGATCGAGGATACGCTGGATTACCCCGGCCAGATCAAGGTCAACGTCATCCGCGAGAGCCGCGCCGTGGAGTACGCAAAATAAAGTTTTTTCCGCAGGCTGCCGTGTTTTTGCACGGCAGCCTGTTTTTTTGCGCCAAAACGATTGCATTTCCCGTCAAAAAAAGGTATCATGGATGCAGAAGAAAGCAAAAAGCTGCGTCCGCCGCACCGGACGCAAACCCGCAACGACCTCAGAACAGAAAGGAGCATCGTTTTATGAAAAAATGGAAGAAATTACTGGCCTGTCTGCTGGCCGGTCTGATGGCACTGGCCGTATTTACCGCCTGTGACGGCAGCGCAGGTGTGCCGATCGGGCCCAAGCATTCGGATGCCAGCAGCGCAAAGGCGCTGTGCCAGCAGCTCGGCATGACCTACAGCGAGGAGCTGAGCGACAAGGCCTACAGCATTGCCAACTGGGTCTCTGCCACCTCGGTGTCCTGCTCTGCCAATACAAATAAGACCGAGCTTTACCGCGTTGGCAGCGCCAATGACATTGCCAAGACCAACCTGCTGCAGCACAAATATGCCACTGCATTTGAAAGCATGGGTATGGGCATTTATGGTTCGGATGAAGATTTTGTCCCGGGCTTTTACATTGACACGGATCTGGATTCCAGAAAAGACTACATCCGCTTTGTTCTGCCGAAGGACGGCATCGTGACCGACACCATGAAGTCTGCCGCCGCCGGCAAGACCAAGCTGGGCGTTGCCTATGTGGTAAACGAAGGCGTGCGCTACGCCGTTGTATTGCTTGGGTAAAATATTATAGCAAAAAGCAGCCGCCGCACCTTCTCGTGCAGCGGCTGCTTTGTTTACGTTCTGTTATCAGCCCTTCAGGAAAGCCGGCAGGGGCTTGCCCTCCTTGAGCCACTGGTGATACTCGGCGGTGGCGGCAAATTCCACGTCGCCGGCAGAGTTCAGCGCAGTTTCCACCGAATCCTGCACCACGCCGATGATAAAGCCCACGCCCACCATCTGCATGGCAATGTCGTTGGAGATGCCGAACAGCGAGCAGGCCATGGGGATCAGCAGCAGGGAGCCGCCGGCCACGCCGGAAGCGCCGCAGGCGCCCAGAGCGCTCATGGCGCTCAGCACGATGGCGGCAGGCAGGGACACCTGAATGCCCAGCGTGTTGGCTGCTGCCAGCGTCATGATGGTGATGGTGATGGCTGCGCCGTCCATGTTGATGGTAGCGCCCAGCGGGATGGACACGGAGTACATATCCTTGTCCAGACCCAGCTTTTCACACAGGGACATATTCACAGGGATGTTGGCAGCAGAGCTGCGGGTGAAGAAAGCGGTCAGACCGGACTCCTTCAGGCAGCGGAATACCAGCGGGTACGGGTTGCGGCGCAGGTAAACGAACATGATAAAGGGGGAGACGATCAGCGCCATGAACAGCATGGTGCCCACCAGCAGTGCCAGCAGCTTGCCGTACTGGGTAAAGATGGCCAGACCATTGCCGGAAACGTTGGTGTACACCAGACCCATGATGCCGAAGGGTGCCAGATTGATGATCCAGCGCACGATCTGGGAGACGGCATCGGCAGTGTTTGCCAGAAAGACCTTGGTGCTCTCTGCGCCGATGTTCTTCATGGCAATGCCGAACATACAAGCCCAGAACAGGATGCCGATGTAGTTGCCGTTCATCAGGGCACTGACGGGGTTTGCCACAAAGTTGGTGAGCAGGGTGCCCATCACTTCGCCCAGACCCTGCGGCACCACGTCCGACTGGGCAGCGTCTGCCAGCACGACCGTGACCGGGAACATAAAGCTGGTGATCGCCGCAATGGCTGCCGCCAGAAAGGTGGTGAGCATATACAGCCAGATCACAGTGCCGAAGCGGCGGTCCAGCTTGGACGAGCCCTGTGCCAGCGCGCTTGCCACAATGACGAACACCAGCACCGGGGCAATGCCCTTCAGTGCACCGACGAACAGGCTGCCCAGCTCGCCCACCCAGCCTGCGCCCGGCGCAACAAGCGCCAGCACCGAACCGGCTGCCAGACCGATCAGGATGCGCAGGATCAGGCTGGTCTGGTTGTATTTTGCTACAACCGCTTTCAAGGTTTTCATATCGTAACACTCCTCTTACACTGTACGCCTAGCGCGTACATTTTCCTGTTCCTTACACAAGAACAGTTGTCATTATATCACACACGCTCAAAAAGAGAAAGTGTTTTCAGGCATTTTGCGGGCAGAACCGGCGCTTTTTGTAAACTTTTGCAAAAGCACCTCAAAAATAGTCCTTGCCAGAAATACAGTTTTGCGGTTTTGACGACAAAAAACACCCGGGGAAAACCAGAAAAAGCCGCCGCACCGTACGGGGTGCAGCGGCTCTCTCTGGAAGAAAATGAAGAATTGGTTGGGATGAGGATAACTTAGTTGGCGCGGCCGGTCATCTTGACCGCATACTTGATGGCGTTGACAAGGCTCAGCTCGTTGCCGTTGCCCTTGCCGGCGTGGTAGAAGTCGGTGCCGTGATCCACGCTGGCGCGGATGATGGGCAGACCCAGCGTGACGTTGACGCCCTCCACGGCCTTCCACTCCTGCTTTTCGCGGTCGTAGACAAAGCCCACGGTCTTGAGCGGGATGTGACCCTGATCGTGGTACATACACACCACGATGTCGTACCAGCCGCCGATGGCCTGCGAGAACACGCTGTCCGGCGGGCAGGGACCCACAACGCCGGTAATGCCCTCGGCCTTGGCGGCTTCGATGGCGGGGGTGATCTCCTCGATCTCCTCCCGGCCGAACAGGCCGTTCTCACCGCAGTGGGGGTTCAGACCTGCCACGGCGATGCGGGGATTCTCGATGCCCATATCCTTGCAGGCCTTGTTGGCGATCTCGATGACCTCCAGCACGCGGTCCTTCTTGACCCGGTCGCAGGCTTCCCGCAGGGAAACGTGGGTGGAAACGTGCACCACGCGCAGGTCGTGATGTGCCAGCATCATGGTGTACTTTTTGGTGTGGGTGTAGGTGGCGTAGATCTCGGTGTGGCCGTCAAAGTGGGTGTAGCCGTCCGACTTTTCGCCGTGGTAGTACTCCAGCGCCTTGTTCATGGCTTCCTTGTTCAGGGCGTTGGTGCAGGTGGCATCCACCTCACCCGCCATAGCCAGCTCAATGACCTTTTTCACGCACTGGAAGGCTGCGTTGCCGCCCTCCACGCTGACCTTTGCCATCTCGAACTTGCTGATGTCCTCGATCAGATCCAGATGCAGCACATCGATGGTGCCGGGGGTGAACAGGGCATCCGACACCTTCTCGCAGCGGTGGATGACGATGTCCTCGCGGCCAACGAACTTTTTGGCCTGCTCCATCACCTTCACATCGCCCACAACGATGGGGCGGCAGTAGCTGTACTGCTCCGGGTCAGCCAGAGCCTTGATGGTGATCTCCGGGCCGGAACCGGCGGGATCGCCCATAGTAATACCGACAATGGGTTTATTCATAGCAGCCTTCTCCTTGCTTCAGCGCGTTTCAGTGCAGACCCTTGGCCTCGTTCTCAGCCAGAACCTTCTTGATGGCTTCCATGCCTTCCTCGGGCACATAGTTGAAGGGTGCGCGGCACTTGCCCACGGGGTGACCCTGCAGGGCAACGGCAGTCTTGATGATGGTGTTGGGGTTGCCGTACTTGAAGGTCTGCTGCAGGATGGCAATGGCGTCCTGTGCAGCCTGTGCGCCCTCCAGATCCCCGGCCTTGAAGCAATCGTAGATCTTGGCAACGGTCTCCGGCCAGATGTTGGCACGGCCTGCAATGCCGCCTGCGCCGCCCTCTTTCAGGCAGGTCAGGATAGCGCCGTCATTACCGGCCAGAATGGCAACTTCCTTGTCCAGCTCACGGGTCAGGCGGATGTAGGCCTTCAGGTTCTCGATATCGCCGCTGGAATCCTTTGCGCCCACGATGTTCTCCACATCACGGCACAGAGCCTGCACGGTCTCGGGCAGCAGCTTATTGCCGGTGCGGGCGGGGATGTTGTACAGAATGATGGGCAGGTTGACGGCCTTTGCCACGGCGGTGTAGTGGTCGTACAGCTCCTTCTGGGAGGCCAGTGCAAAGCTGGGGGTGATGATGGACAGTGCATCTGCACCCAGCTCCTCGGCACGCTTGCTCAGGCGGATGGTCTCGGCGGTGGTGATGCAGCCGGTGCCTGCGTAGACCGGTACGCGGCCCTTTACCTGATCAATGACAGTGGCAAGGATCTCTTCCTTCTCCTGGAAGGACAGGGCGTAGGCTTCGCCGTTGGTGCCCATGGGGAAAATGCCGTGCACGCCGCCTGCCAGCAGGCGCTCCACCTGCTCGCGCAGAGCCTGATGGTTGACCGTCTGCTCGGGGTCATTGTTCATGGGGGTGATTACGGGAGGGATGATGCCCTTGATATCGCTGGTCTTCATAAGTCTTTACTCCTTTTCTGTTACATGATCTCCTGATACAGCTTGCGTGCGTCGTCGGCGGTAACGGGGCGCATATTGTTCACCAGCAGGCGCTGTACCTGCATACCGGCGTTGACCAGACCTTCCAGATCCTCGGCAGGCACGCCGAACTCCTTGAGACTGGTGGGGATGTCCAGATGCTTGACGATGTGCTCCAGACGGGCGATCATCCATGCAGTCTTTTCCTCCACGGTAGTGCAGGTCTTTTCCTCGTGGCAGCAGCGGTCATAGGCGGCAGCCAGACGCTCGCGCACGGCGGGGTGCTCGCTGTTGAAGCGCATGACCGGTGCCAGCAGGATGGCGTTGGACACGCCGTGTGCAATGTGGTACTTGCCGCCCAGCGGGTAGCTCAGTGCGTGCACGGCGGTGGTGCCGGAAGCGGTGATGGCCAGACCGCCGTAGTAGGCTGCGATCTGCATCCGGTTCTTCTCTGCCATGGCATCGGGGTCATCGCAGGCTTTTTCGATGTTGTTCAGGATCAGGTCAAGGCCTTCCAGTGCGTACAGATCGCTGAAGGGGTTGGCCTTGTTGCTGGTAAAGCACTCGATGCAGTGTGCCAGCGCATCCACGCCGGTAGCGGCTGCGATCTTGCGGGGCAGGTTCTTGATCATGCGGGCGTCCAGAATGACGTAGTCCGCGATCATGTTCTCGTTGACGATGCCCACCTTCAGCTCCTTTTCGGGCACAGCCACGATGGCGTTGGGGGTGACCTCGGCGCCGGTACCAGCGGTGGTGGGGATCAGCACGATGGGCACGCACTTCTGTGCCATGCCGGGGTTGTCCAGCAGCTCCTTCACGCCGTAGGCGTCGGTCACCAGCACGCTTGCCAGCTTGGCAGCGTCCATCACGGAGCCGCCGCCGCAGGCCACGATCAGGTCTGCACCGGAGACCTTGAACTCGTCCACCAGCTTCTGCACAGCCATGTAGCTGGGCTCCGGGGGCAGCTCGTCCAGCACATAGTACTCTGCGCCGGAGGCTTTGACAGCTTCTTCCGGCAGGGCAAACAGGCCAGCGCCCTCAATGCCCTTATCGGTGAACATGGCTACCTTTTTTGCGCCGCGCGCCTTGATGATGGCGGTGATATTGTCCATGGCGTTCTCGCCGCCGTAAACTGCGTGCGGCATTTTAAGATTGTACTGGGTCAGCATACTGATCAACCTCCTGAATGATGCTTTGCTCTATAAATAAAGGATGAAAATTCCGAAAAGCTTTTTCAGCGGCTCTGGGCTGCGGTGGGGTTATACAGACCCACGGTTTCCCGCTTTGCGCCCAGCACGTCCTGCTCCGAGAAGCGGACGTACTTGATGCCCTGCCGGGTGCGGGCAGCGTAGGCCAGATGCAGCATACCGTCCCGTCCCTGCATCAGGTAGGGGTACTCGTACTGCTTGTTGTTGGTCTTGTTCTCATCGCCCATGTAGCCCTCGCCGCGCTCCATCCAGCGGATGATGGGGAAGGTCAGGCCGCCGTCCTCCGAGAGCGCCACCGCCACCGGGCAGCGCAGGCCGGGCCATGCAGCCTTGCCGGGCACAGGGTTGGGGGTGCAGGTGGGGTTGTAGGCAATGGCGATGCGGCCGCTCTGCAGCTTGACCGCACTGATGCTGGAGTTGTTGTTGGGCAGCGGGGTGGGTGCGGGCACCGTCCAAGTTTCGCCCCAGTCAAAGGACTCGCTGCGGTGGATGCGGTAGGCTTCGCGGTTGCGCATGAACGCCACCAGATGCCCCGGCTCCAGCTCGATGACATTGGCGTGGACGTGGCCGTTGCTGCCGGGCATCATGACCATGCGCCAAGTTTTACCCTCGTCGTCCGAGATGCGGAAGGCGGTGGGGTCGCCGGACAGACCCTCGGCAGAGTCGGTGCACAGCCAGTTGGCAAAGATCCAGCGGCCGTTGGACAGCACCTGAATGGGCTGGCGGCAGAAGGTGCCTTCCTCCGGGAACACGGTGGTGTAGTCGCCCCATGTTCTGCCGCCGTCGGTGCTCTTCTGGCAGCGCACCACGGCGGTGAACTGCATATTGTCCTTGCCCTCTACGCGGTCCAGCTGGGCGGTGTACATCGCCCACACGGCGTTGTCCGGGCCGTAGAACAGCGAGGGGTTCTGCTCGCTTCGGGTGGGGTCGCCGGAGATATCCACCGGCTCCAGCCACTTGGTGCCGTCATGCGGCAGCACCGAGCAGATGATGTGCACGTCTGCGCTGCCTTCATAAGTACCGGCGAACCAGCAGCAGAGCAGATCGCCGTTCGGCAGCTCCACCATGGCAGGTGCGTGGGCGGTGGGCCAGCCGCCGGTGGGCAGCAGGGCTTCCAGCGTGCCCATCTCCTCGTTCTCGTACACAGTGCCGTCCCAAGTCAGGCCGGGCAGTTTTGCATAGGTCATGGTCGTTCTCCTTCTGTTACATTTATCTTCCGTTCCAGCCGCAAAGGGCTGCTGCTTCCATTCTCAATGCTTTGCAATGCGGTCTGCCAGCTCCACCAGCAGATCCTCCTGCCCAAAGCCGCCGGACTTGGTGATCACGTAGCGGGTGCGTCCCTGATAGGTGAACCGCGCCAGCACGATACCGCTTTCCAGCTCGCATACCGGCTCCAGCTCCCGTGCGCCCACGCTGTTCATGCACTGCAGCAGGGTGTCGCCGCCGGTGAGCAGCAAAGTACCCAGATGCTCGCTGCCGAACAGCGCCCCGAACATCTGCCCGACGCTGCCGGAAATGCCCACCCGCAGACCGTCCAAGTCGATGCCGCGGGCGGCGGCGTAGTCGGCGGTGAGCTGGTTGCCCCCGGCGTCGTTGGTCTCGATGATGCAGTGGGGGTTTGCTGCCAGCATCTGTTCGATTTCTGCCAGCGCAGCCTTGCCGTCGGCGCTTGCCCAGTAGCCGGGCTCCAGCTTCTGCCGGGGGGTCAGCCGCAGGCGGGTAAAGCCTGCCTTTTCGGCGGTGTCCATCTGCCGCAGGGTGATGGGGTTCACGCTGCCGCAGAGCACCAGCAGCCGGGGATCCAGCTGCGGGGTCTCGACCACGCTACCGTCCGAAAGCCCCAGCAGCTCCGGCAGAAAGGCGGCAAAGCCTGCGCAGCCTGCCAGCACCGGGGGTGTTCCATTCTGGAACAGCTGCTGTCCGGCGGCTTCAAGGTCTGCGGCGGTGGCGGCGTCATACACCAGAATGCCGGTCTTGTCCGCTGCCGTCTCGCCGGGCTGCAGGCTCTGTGCGGGGATCTCAGTCTGCAAATGGATCAGCTTTGTCACCTCGGCGCAGCGCACCGGCTCGAAGGGGTCGATGCCGAAGGGGCTTTCGTTCACCGGCACGCCTTTGATGTAATGGACGCCCTTTTCGGTGGTGCGTCCGATCTGCGGGAAGGCCGGCAGAAAGGGTAAATTGCGTGCGCCGCTTGCCTTGAGCAGGGCGGCAAGCTCTGCGCCGATGTTGCCGCGCAGGGCGGAATCCGTCTTTTTATAGATGCAGCCCACGCCGTTTTCCACCGCGCTGCGGGTCAGCTCTTCAACAGCCTTGGCAGCCTTTGCGGCGGGCAGATGCCGCGTTTCGGTATCCACCACCAGCACGGTGCTGCTGCACGCGGAAAGGTCTGCCTGCCCCACCACGACCTGCGTGGGGATGCCGTGTGCCGCAAGCTGTACGCCGGTATCCAGCGCACCAGTAAAATCATCTGCAATCATCAGCAGGCGAAGCATTCGTTCGTGCCCCCTCACTTGTTTTTGTGCTTTCATTATGCCGTATCCGGCAGGGGATTGCACCCCGCGCAAGGGGCAAAAGCGTTTCATTTTAGCACGTTTTCAATTTCCTTTCCGTTTCAAGTGTAAAAACGTTCTATTTTGAAACCACTTTCTGTTTTCTTTTTGAACTACACCGAGTATAATAGTTTCAAAGAGAAACATGGAGGGACGTTTTATGGTCGAAACTCACACCCGCATTCTGGGCATTGCCCCCTACGACGGAATGCGCACCGCCATGGAGCAGGCGGCGCAGGCCTACCCCAACGTTGAGCTGGAGGTGTACACCGGCGATCTGGAAGAGGGACAGGCCATCGTGCAGAGCATGACGCCCAACAGCTACGACTGCATCATCTCCCGCGGCGGCACCGCCACCCTGATCCGGCAGGTGACCGACCTGCCGGTGGTGGATATCCATATTTCGGTGTACGATGTGCTGCGCACCATGAAGCTGGCAGAGAACTACACCAGCCTGTACGCCATCGTGGGCTTTCCCAGCATCACCGAGCCCGCCCACACCCTTTGCAGCCTGCTGAACTTTGATCTGGACATCCTCACCGTCCGCAGTGCCGAGGAGGTGCGCCACACCTTGGAGCGGCTCAAGCAGGGCGGCTACCGGATGGTGGTCTGCGACATGGTCACCCACACCATTGCCCGGGAGATGGGCTTTGACGCCTTCCTGATCACCTCCGGCATCGAGAGCCTGCACAGCGCCATCGATCAGGCGGTGAACATCAGCACATGGTTCGGCCAGCTGCGGCAGGAGAACCTGTTTTTGCGCAGCATCACGCAGGAGCAGGGCGGCAGGGTCGTGGTAATGGAGCCGGACGGCAGCCTGTTCTATAATAATATGAAGGACATCTCCCCGGAGCTGCACCGCTGTTTACAGACCCATCTGCGGGAGATCCCCACCACGGGCAGCTTAAAGTTCTATTACACCGAGCGCAGCCAGCTGTACAGCATCACAGCACAGGTGCTGCTGATGAACAACGTGCAGCGGTACCTGTTCTACTGCGTGCCCTCCCGCATCCCGCTGCATTCCAGCCGCCCGGGGCTGCGGTCGCTGAACCAAGGCGAGTGCGAGTATCTTTTCTCCAACAGCTTTTACAGCCTGAGCGGTGCCATGGGCACGCAGGATGCCGAGATCAACGCTCTTGCCGCCGTGCGTCAGCCCCTGTTCATCTGCGGCGAGCCGGGCACCGGCAAAGAGCAGATCGCCCGCTACCTCTACCTGCACAGCGCACTGGTGAACCGTCCCCTCGTGGTGGCAAACTGCGCCATGATGAACGATAAATCATGGGATTTTCTGCTCAACCACTATAACTCGCCCCTGAACGCCAACGGCAACACGGTCTATTTCCAGAACTTTGAAGCCATCCCGGAGCAGTGGAGCACCGAGCTGCTGGCTGCTATCGAGGAGACCGGCCTTGCCCGCCGGGTGCGGCTGCTGTTCTCCCGCTCGGTGCGGCCGGAGGAGCCGGTCTCGCCGGTCA
>OMAM01000746.1_pt1 | contig 14760 bp, 8 predicted proteins | sample 1644621 | NCBI WGS metagenome assembly OMAM01 (sample SAMEA103958120, study PRJEB25191) | human gut metagenome | biome: human-associated habitat [ENVO:00009003]; feature: intestine environment [ENVO:2100002]; material: feces | place: Germany | collected 2013/2015 | reverse complement strand
ATGCCCTGATCGCACATCTTGGTAAAGCAGGTAACAGCCTGCGTAGCATCGCCCTGCTCGTCCATGGTGATGATCTCCAGCTGCTTGCCGTTGACACCGCCATCGGCATTGACCTGCTTCATGTACAGGCTGGCACCGTTTACAACAGCCTGACCGTAAACGGAAGCGTCACCGGTCAAGGGGCCCATCACACCCACCTTGATAGTGCTGCCGGAAGCAGCAGCGGAACCGGCGGTAGAACCGGCAGCAGAAGGAGCGGCAGTGCTTGCGGAAGAACCGCCGCAGGCAGTCAGAGCGCTTGCTGCGGCAACAACACCGGCAGCAGCCATGAACTGACGACGAGTGATCATCTTTTTCATAAAAATCTCCTCCTTCGGAGTGTTTTATAAGATAAATTGATAAAAACGGAAGCAAGGCCCTTCCCCTCTAAAGCGGCCTTGCTTCTGTTCTTGTCTGTTATTATAGCTATCTGGGTTCAAATCCGCAATTCACAAACCGTCCATACTTTTGGGCGCATTTTCTCGGCTTTGTTGATACTTTATACAAAAATTAAAGCGCGATTTTGTGCACTATTTCAAATTGTTCATTTTGTTTATCTGTGAGATGAAACGGATTCACAAGTTGCAAAAAGGTTACAGGGTCTCCATCTCGGCGTCGGCGGCAAATTCGGCCTCGGCGCGGACTTCGGCGGCCTGTCCCTCGGCCTCGGCAACAGCCACCGGCTCTGCCAGTGCCTTGCGGATGGCGGTGACGTAGAACACCATGGAAAGCGCCGTACCGATGCACCAGCCCACAGGCCATGCCATCCAGATGCCGGTGGAGCCCAGCGCGGTGGCACTGAGCACGGCGGCAATGCCCACGCGCAAAATCAGGTCGGTGAAGGTGGCGATCATAAACCGCACCATCAGGCCGCAGCCGCGCAGGATGCCGTCTGCCACCAGCTTGACCGACACCACAAAGTAGAAGGGGGAGAGAATGCGCAAAAACAGCATACCGGTGTCAATGGCAGGGCCCTGCGGGTCGTTCATGAACAGCAGCAGCAAAAAGCGGCCAAAGAAGAAGTACAGCACCACCAGCGGCACGCACAGCAGCCACACCAGATTGCGGCCCGCGCCAAAGCCTTCCTTGACACGGTCCATCTTGCCGGCGCCCATGTTCTGGGCGGTGTAGTTGGAGATGCCGTTGCCCAAGGTGGTAAAGGAGGTGATGACCATGTTGTTCAGCTTGACGGCGGCAGAATAGCCTGCAATGACGCTGGCGCCAAAGGTGTTGATGATGCTCTGCAGGATGATGTTGCCCACCGAGACAAAGCTCTGCTGCAGAATGCTGGGCACAGCCACCACGGCCACCTTGCCCAGCATATTCCACGAGAACAGCTGCACATGACCCGTGGTGTGGAAAGCGCGGATGCGGCGGAACACCACCACCATGGCCAGCACGCAGCTGACACCCTGACACAGGAAGGTGGCCCATGCCACACCGGCAATGCCCATCTGGAAACCGGCTACGAACAGGATGTCCACGCCGATGTTGGACAAAGAAGAGACGGCAAGGAAGTAGAAGGGGGTCTTACTGTCGCCAAGGGCAGAGAAGATGCCGGTGGCAATGTTGTAGAAGAACATGAAGGGCAGACCCAGAACGTAGATGTCCAGATACAGCGCGGAATCCGCAAGGATCTCCTCCGGGGTGTTGATGAGCTCCAGCAGGGCGTCGCAGCCAAACAGGCCAATGCCCATCAGCACGGCGCACAGCACGGCAGAGCCGATGAGGGAGGTGTAGACCGAGGTCTTCATCTCGCCGTATTCCTTTGCGCCGAAGTAGCGGGACACGATGACCGAGCAGCCGATGTTGCAGCCAAAGGCAAAGGCGATGAAGATCAGGGTGATCTCGTAGCTGTTGCCCACCGCAGCCAGTGCGTTCTCACCGATGAACTTGCCCGCCACCAGACTGTCGGCGATGTTGTACAGCTGCTGGAAAATGATGCTGCCGAACATGGGCAGACAGAATTGCCACAATACCTGTGACGGCTTGCCCACCGTCAGATCCTTATTCATTGCAAAAATCCTCCTCTATAACGACTATAAATGGGAAAATAGCGTAAACGCCGCAACCAGTATAGAACCGAACTGCCAAAAAGTAAAGAGAATTTTTGGCATATCTGCCATATAAAAAACACATGGTAAGCATAACGTATCCCCGCTGCCGCAAGGGGGCAGACTGTAAACGGGTTTTCCACGGCGGTTTGCGCTCCTGTTAAAAATTTAGGTCTGCAAACATCCGCACCGGCTCTTGCACCGGGGCGCAAAGCGTGGTAGGATATTGATGGTTAGTTATATATAACTATCTAGAAGGACAGTTCCCCGTCTGCCCGCCCGGGCAATATGGGAGAAAAAATGATATTCAGGAGGGTTTCAAGATGAATTATCTGGAAATTGAAGCTGTTGTAGGCCGCGAGATTCTGGACTCCCGCGGCAACCCCACCGTGGAAGCCGAGATCACGCTGGCGGACGGCACGGTGGCGCGCGGCTGTGCCCCTTCCGGTGCATCCACCGGCGAGTTTGAGGCGCTGGAGCTGCGGGACGGCGACAAGAGCCGCTATCTGGGCAAGGGCGTGACCAAGGCAGTGGAGAACATCAACACGGTCATTGCGGACGCCGTGGTGGGCATGGATGCTTCCGACATTTACGCCGTGGACGCCGCTATGATCAAGGCAGACGGCACCAAGGATAAGTCCAATCTGGGCGCAAACGCCATTCTGGCGGTGTCCATTGCAGCCTGCCGCGCAGCAGCCGCTTCGCTGGAAATGCCGCTGTACCGCTTTCTGGGCGGCGTAAACGGCAACCGCCTGCCCGTGCCCATGATGAACATCCTGAACGGCGGCGCACACGCCACCAACACCGTGGACACGCAGGAGTTCATGATCATGCCGGTGGGTGCCCCCTCCTTTAAAGAAGCGCTGCGCTGGTGCGCCGAGGTGTTCCATGCGCTGGCTGCCATCCTGAAGTCCAAGGGGCTGGCTACCTCCGTGGGCGATGAGGGCGGCTTTGCACCCAACCTTTCCAGCGATGAGGAGACCATCGAGACCATTCTGGCGGCTATCGAAAAGGCGGGCTATCTGCCGGGCAAGGACTTTATGCTGGCGATGGATGCCGCCGCTTCCGAGTGGAAGAGCCCCAAGGGCAAGGGCTTCTACAAGCTGCCCAAGGCGGGCACCGAGTTTACCTCTGCCGAGCTGATCGCACACTGGAAGAGCCTTGTGGAAAAGTACCCCATTATCTCCATCGAGGACGGTCTGGACGAAGAGGACTGGGAAGGCTGGCAGCAGATGACCCGCGAGCTGGGCGGCAAGGTGCAGCTGGTGGGCGATGATCTGTTCGTGACCAACACTGAGCGTCTGGCAAAGGGCATTCAGCTGGGTGCGGGCAATGCCATCCTGATCAAGCTGAACCAGATCGGCTCTGTCTCCGAGACCTTGGAAGCCATCAAGATGGCGCACAAGGCCGGTTACAACGCCATCAGCTCCCACCGCTCCGGCGAGACCGAGGACACCACCATTGCGGACTTGGCTGTGGCGCTGAACACCTGCCAGATCAAGACCGGTGCGCCCAGCCGCACCGAGCGTGTGGCAAAGTACAATCAGCTGCTGCGCATTGAGGAGCAGCTGGGCGAAAGCGCCGTCTACCCCGGCATGGAAGCGTTCTAAACAAGACGATTGGGAATGCCCTCCGCGCTGCTATGGGCATTTTCAGCGGAAATAGTATTTTGGATTTGTTGCTCAGAAACGCCTGCGGGCGTTTCTGAGCAACTTTTTCACGGGAAGGGGTCGTAAAGGCATACGGCAGCTGCGATACTCCCAATATTTACCACCATGGTGTTTGCAATCCTGCGGCGGGCTGGTTCGTATATAAGGCAGACCGGCACCCGGCAGCAGCCGGGACGGAAAGAAACGAAAGGAGCAAACCTTCCATGTTTCAAAGCCTTGGGCCGCTGCTCAACCTTTTGGGCGGCGGCAGCTTGACTAAGCTGCTTCTGTTTTTACTGAAGGGGCTGTTCGGCTGAAAACGGACGGTCTGAAAGGAGAATACCATGCTGATCGTATTGGAGCATCTGCTGGGTCGGATCAATCTGCCCGGTATGTGGTGGATCATCGCAGAGCGCTGGCTGTGAGGTGACACCCCGCAAAGCCGCTGCACTTTTTGTGCGGCGGCTTTTTTGCTGCGCGGAACGATTTCACTAGGCTCGCCCTTGTAACTTTTTCTGATACATTTTACTTGCCACCCCACTGGCAAAATTGGCAAAAAATGCTTGCATCTAGGCGGTTTTGATGATAAAATTACACTGTTACAGTACGCCCAAAATCGGGGCATCATAGGAAGGTAAATTTGTAAATTGCGGCAACAGGGTGTACCACGTGCTGTCAAGGTGCGGTACACAGAGAAAGAGACAGGGAAAACCAGATGGAAATAGACGAGACGATAAAAAAAGGACTTCTGCGGCTGGAACGCTATGCACAGAATATACCGGGTGGTTTTCACTGCTGCGCAGAGGACCCGGAAAACGGCTATCCGTTTGCTTATATCAGCGACCGTTTTCTGGAGATACTGGGCTGGGGGCGGGCAGAGTTTGCGGCAAGGTTCGATAACCGCTACACCGCGCTGGTGCACCCGGATGATATGGCGGACGGGCTGCGCTACCGGAACGCAGAAAACAGCGCGACTTACGCACAGGAGGGCGACAACATCTTCCGGCTGTTGGGCAAAAACGGCTACCGCTGGGTCTCCAGTGCTGCCAACCGGGTGGAATGGCGCGGCGATGGCTATATCGTGGGCACTATCACGGATATCACCCCCTATATGGAGCTGCGGGAAAAGCTGGAACAGCAGAACCGCACCCAGCGGGAAGCACTGGAAACCGCCAACCGCAACCTGCTGCGGATGATGCAGCAGATGGAGGAGCAGAAGGCACAGTTTGCCCAGACTACTGCCCGGAACATGAAAAAAGAACAGAGCTACCGGCAGCGGCTGAACCATGACGCTTTGACCGGCACCTACAACCGCCGCTATTACGAGGAAGTGGTGCGCAATAACATCGGCCCGGCGGGCATTGCCCTGATGGATATCGATGATTTCAAGATCTGCAACGATACCTACGGCCACCACGCCGGAGATTTGGCACTGGAAACCGTTGCAAAGGCCATCCGCAGCTGTATCCGGGAGACGGATCTGCTGATCCGCTACGGCGGCGATGAATTTTTGCTGGTGCTGTCCGGCATCCCGGCAGATTACCTCAAGACAAAGCTGGAGCAGATCCGCGATGCCGTGCAAAAGGCTGTGGTGCCGGGCTACCCTCACTTCCGGCTTTCGCTGAGCATCGGCGGCGCGATGCAGACCCTTGCCGACCCCATGGAGAATGTGGTGCGCCGGGCAGACCTTTTGATGTATCAGGCCAAGAACCACAAGGACGCGGTAGCGGTGGACACACAGGACAGCCGGTTGGCGGCTCAGGAGCAAGTCTTGGAGGAAAAGCCCGTCATCCTGCTTGTGGACGATGCCATGATGAACCGCATGATGCTGACCAGCATTCTGGGCGGGGACTACCGCATTCTGGAAGCCGAGAACGGCAAACAGTGTCTGGAGCTGCTGCGGGAAAAGGCGGGGCAGATCTCGCTGGTGCTGCTGGATATCAATATGCCGGTCATGGACGGCTTTGAGGTGCTGCGCACCATGAACACCAACCACACCATCGAGGATGTGCCGGTGATCATGATCTCCAGCGACGACTCGGAAGAAGCCATCCGCAAGGCGTATGAGCTGGGCGCAAGCGATTACGTCAGCCGCCCCTTTGACGCCAAGATCGTCTACCGCCGGGTGGTCAACACCATCAAGCTGTATGCCAAGCAGCGGCGGCTGGTGCAGATGGTGTCCGACCAGATCCGCGCCCGCGAAAAGAACACCGATGTGCTGGTAGGCGTGCTGAGCCAGATCGTGGAGTTCCGCAACGGCGAGTCCGGCTCTCATGTGCGGCACATCCGCGTCATCACCGAGACGCTGCTGCACCGGCTGATGGAGCTGACCAGCCGCTACGACCTGACCCCGGAGCAGCAGGATGATATCCCGCTGGCATCGGCGCTGCACGATATCGGCAAGATCGGCATTGACGAAGCCATCCTGAATAAGCCCGGCAAGCTGACCGCAGAGGAATTTGCGGTGATCAAGACCCACAGTATGCTGGGCGCAGAGATGCTGCAAAAGACCGAAAGCTTTGCAGACCAGCCGCTTTTGCAGACTGCCTACGAGATCGCCCGCTGGCACCACGAGCGCTGGGACGGCAAGGGCTACCCGGACGGGCTGAAAGGGGACGATATCCCCATCAGTGCGCAGCTGGTCTCCATGGCGGATGTGTACGATGCGCTGACCAGCGAGCGGTGCTACAAAAAGGCGTTCCCGCACGAGACTGCTGTCCAGATGATCACAAACGGCGCGTGCGGGGCGTTCAACCCGCTGCTGATCCAGTGCCTGCTGGATGTGCAGGGGGAACTGAAGCAGGATATTTTACAATGGTAATGTGAGGAAAATTACGCGTGACAAACCAGAGATCCAACCATAAAATACCCCGCCGCACCTTTTTAAAAGTGTGCGCGGCGGCAGCGGCAGCCGGGCTGACCGCCTGCGGCAAAACGCAGGCGGCGGCAGCACTGCCCGAGCTTACGGTGGGCAGCGATAACTACCCGCCTTTTATCTACATGAACAATGACAGCACGCCCACCGGCATTGATGTGGACATTGCCACCGAAGCCTTTGCCCGCATGGGGTATGCGGTGCAGATCGAGATCATTGACTGGGAGCAGAAAACAAAGCTGGTGGAAAGCGGTGCCATCGACTGCATCTGGGGCTGCTTTTCCATGGACGGGCGGGAGCAGCTGTACCGCTGGGCAGGGCCGTATATGACTAGCCGTCAGGTGGTGGCGGTCAATGCGGACAGCGGCATTGAAACGCTTGCCGACCTTGCGGGCAAGACCATGATGGTGCAAAGCACCACCAAGCCGGAGGAAATTTTCCTTGCCGGTACCGACCCCCGCATCCCGCAGCTGGGCGAAGTGCTGAGCACCGAGGACCGCAGCGTGCAGTACGCTATGCTGAACTGCGGCTATGTGGACGCCGTTGCCGCCCACGAGACTGCCATTTTGCAGTATATGCAGGATTGCAATGCCGATTTCCGCATTCTGGAAGAGCCGCTGCTGGTCACCGGCATCGGCGTGGCTTTTGCGCTGAACGACACCCGCGGGCTGGACGAACAGCTGACCAAGACCTTTGCCGCCATGCGCGCCGACGGCACGATGAAGCAGATCGTAGGCAAATATCTGCCGGACCCGGAAAAATATCTGGAGGTGGACGCCCTTGAACCGTAAAAAGAAAACGTTCACGCCCGGTATGCGGTTAGCGGCGCTCTATCTGCTGATGGGCGTGCTGCTTTTGCTGGCAGTGACCCTTTTTTCCGGGCGGGAGTCCATGCGCGCTACCGAGGATTATTTTGTCCGCACCGTCGACTTTGTAAAGGTGCAGTCCACCAGCTACGAAAAATATAACGATACCATCACCGCAAAGGCGCTGCGCCGGATGGCGGTCTCGGTGCGGCAGCTGGCGGAAAATGACGCCCTAGATCTCTACGACCCCGAAAGTCTCCGGGCAGAAACGGAATCTCTCTGGCTTACCGGCATTGCCGTACTGGACGAAAACGGAAAAGCACTGTGTGAATATACAAGTGGTAATGTTGGCTATGCGCAGTTTGCGGAGTTGCTGCGGGAGAAAGCCGCGCTGAACGTGCTGCAAAACCCGCAAAAGACCTATCTCAAGCGCATTCTGTTACAGGATGGCACGGCGGTGGATGTTGCCACCCACCGCGCCGCAGCAGGGGATGCCATACTGCTGGCTTACCGGGTGACCCCGCCGGAGTTTGTGGAGGGCACAGCCCTGTCCATCCAGAGCGTGCTGGACGGCTACCCGCAGGACATCAGCGGCACCATCTTTATCGTGCAGGATAACAAGGTGATCGCCGCAAACGACCCGAGCCTCATCGGACTGTACACCACGAACAGCCCGCTGGTGCAGGGCATCCGCAAGGCCGGTGCGCCCGATACCTTGACCCATACCCACGACTGGGCAAATTCCGGCTGTTATTTCGGGATGTACAGTAACGGACAGAATTTTGATCTGTATATCTATATCAACGAAAAAGCGGTGTTCCGTAATTCCAGCAGTACACTGCTGGCAACGCTGATCCTTTATCTGATCTTTGTGGCGGTGCTGCAAACGCTGCGCCATCGCTCCATAAAGGCTGCGGAGCAGCAAAAGCGGGAGCAGGAGCAGAAATACCACGCTCAGCTGGAGGAGCAGAACCGCAAGCTGGAAAAGGCTGTCCGGCACGAGGCAGCGGCAAACCGCGCCAAGCGGGAGTTCCTGTTCAACATGAGCCACGACATCCGCACCCCGATGAACGCCATCATCGGCTTCACCTCGCTGGCGGCGACCCATATTGATAATAAGGAACAGGTGCTGGACTACCTGAAAAAGATCTCCACTTCCAGCCAGCACCTGCTCTCCCTCATCAACGATGTGCTGGACATGAGCCGCATTGAGAGCGGAAAAGTAAAGATCGAGGAAAAGGCGGTGCATCTGCCGGATCTTGTGCACGATGTGCGCTCCATCATCCAGCCCAACATCAGCTCCAAGCGCCTGTCGCTGTTCATCGACACCATGGACGTGGTGGACGAGGACATCATCACCGACCCGCTGCGGCTGAATCAGGTACTGCTGAACATCCTTTCCAATGCCATCAAGTTCACCCCCACCGGCGGCATGGTGAGCATCCGCATCGCCCAGAAGCCCGGTGCGCCAAAGGGCTGCGGCAACTACGAGTTCCGCATTAAAGACAACGGCATCGGCATCAATAAGGAGTTCCAGAAGCATATCTTTGAGGAGTTCACCCGGGAGGAGAATTCTACTGTCAGCGGCATTCAGGGCACGGGTCTGGGCCTTTCCATCACCAAGAATATCGTAGACCTGATGGGCGGCACCATCACCCTTGAAAGCGAGCCGGGCAAGGGCAGCGAGTTCATCGTGAACCTCTGCTTCCCCCTCAGCGGGCAGAAGGCGGAGATCAAGCAGCTGCCCCAGCTGGAAGGGCTGCGGGCGCTGGTGGCAGATGACGACACCAACACCTGCCTGAGCGTCAGCACCATGCTTTCCAAGATCGGGATGCGCCCGGAGTGGACCATCTCCGGCAAGGAAGCAGTCATCCGCACCAAGTACGCCGTGGAGCAGGGAGATGCCTTCAGTGTGTATATCATCGACTGGCTCATCCCGGATATGAACGGCATCGAGATCGTGCGGCAGATCCGCAAGGTCATCGGGGACAGCTGCCCCATCATCATCCTGACCGCCTACGACTGGGCGGATATCGAGGAAGAAGCGCGCGCCGCCGGTGTGACCGCCTTCTGCGAAAAGCCGCTGTTCCTCTCGGAGCTGCGCAAGGTGCTGGCAGAACCCTTCCGGGTGCAGCCGGAGCAGACGCCCGCCCCGCAGCCCAAGGCAAGCTTTGACGGCAAGCACCTGCTGCTGGTGGAGGATAACGCCCTGAACCGGGAGATCGCCATGGAGATCTTAAAGGAAGCGGGCTTCCTTGTGGACACCGCCGAGGACGGCGTTGAAGCGGTGAAAAAGATGGAGCAGTCCGCGCCCGGGCAGTACGATCTGATCCTGATGGACATCCAGATGCCCCGCATGGACGGCTACGAAGCCACCCGGCGCATTCGCGCCCTGCCCGACCCCCGCAAGGCGGGCATCCCCATTTTTGCCATGACTGCCAACGCCTTTGAGGAGGATAAGCAGAACGCCCTGAATGCGGGCATGAACGGCCACATCGCAAAGCCGCTGGATATCCCGCACCTGCTGAAGGTGCTGGAAGAAGCGCTGAAATAAGAACCCTCTCAGTCATCGCTATGCGATGCAAGCTCTCCCGAAAGGGGGAGCTTTTTTGTTTCTGCTGGGCAGAAAAGCATGGTTTTGCGTCTATTCTGCAAACTTTTTGTGAACCCTATTGACAAAGCAGGTGGACAGGAGTATATTTTTAGCAGTCGAGCAGATAGAGTGCTAAAAACAAAACGAACTGCCCCGCAGGAGGTGTGCAAGACCATGAAGAAGAATATCGATACAATCAACGCAAGGCTCTGCCGCCGCCGGGCACGGAGCTGTTAGCACAGAACTTATCCGTCCGCTAAAATAAACCTTCCGGTATGAATGGAGGCTTGACTTTATGAATACCAATCAATATACCCAAAAGACCCTTGAGGCTTTGCAGGCAGCCCAGCAGCTGGCTGTGGAGTACCAGCACAACGCGCTGGAGCCCGCCCACCTGCTGCACGCACTGGCTGCGCAGGAAAACGGCCTGATCCCTCAGCTGCTGCAAAAGCTGAACGTTGACCCCGGCAGCTTTGCCGCCGCCGTGGCGGAAAAGCTGTCCGCGCTGCCCCGGGTGTCCGGCTCCGGCCGTGACCCCGATAAGGTCTATATCTCGCAGGCCACCGATAAGGTGCTCAGCGCCGCCGCCCGCGAAGCCAAGGCCATGAAGGACGACTTCATCAGCGTGGAGCACCTGTTCCTTGGTCTGCTGGACGAGCAGGACCAGACCACCAGTGAGCTGTTCCGCGCCTTTAACCTGAAAAAGGACGCCTTTTTACAGCAGCTTACCGCCGTGCGCGGCAACCAGCGGGTGACCACCGATAACCCGGAGGATACCTACAACGCCTTGCAGAAGTACGGTCAGGATCTGGTGGAGCTTGCCCGCAAGCAGAAGCTGGACCCCGTCATCGGCCGTGATCAGGAGATCCGCAATGTGATCCGTATTCTGTCCCGTAAGACCAAAAACAACCCCTGCCTGATCGGCGAGCCCGGCGTTGGTAAAACCGCCATCGCCGAGGGTCTGGCGCAGCGTATCGTGCGCGGCGATGTGCCCGAAAACCTGAAAGACCGCACCGTGTTCAGTCTGGACATGGGCGCTCTGGTGGCCGGTGCAAAGTACCGCGGCGAGTTCGAGGAGCGCCTGAAGAGCGTGCTGAACGAGGTGAAGAAGAGCGAGGGCAAGATCATCCTTTTCATTGATGAGCTGCACACCATCGTGGGTGCCGGTAAGACCGACGGTGCCATGGACGCAGGCAACCTGCTCAAGCCCATGCTGGCCCGGGGCGAGCTGCACTGCATCGGCGCGACCACGCTGGACGAGTACCGCCAGTATATTGAAAAAGACCCCGCACTGGAGCGCCGGTTCCAGCCGGTGCAGGTGGATGAACCCACCGTGGAGGATACCATCTCCATTCTGCGCGGCCTGAAGGAGCGGTATGAGGTGTTCCACGGCGTAAAGATCAACGACAACGCCCTGATCGCCGCTGCCACCCTTTCCGACCGCTATATCACCGACCGCTTTCTGCCGGATAAGGCCATCGACCTTGTGGATGAAGCCTGCGCCATGATCAAGACCGAGATGGACAGTATGCCCAGCGAGATGGACGATCTGGCACACCGCATCACCCAGCTGCAGATCGAGCAGGTGAGCCTGAAAAAGGAGACCGATGCCCTGAGCCAGAGCCGCTTGAAGGATCTGGAAAAGGAGCTTGCCGAATTGCAGGATAAGTTCCGCAGCATGAAGGCAAAGTGGGAGAACGAGAAGAACGCCATTGGCAAGGTGCAGACCCTGCGCGAGCAGATCGAGCAGACCAATGCCGCCATTGAGAAAGCCCAGCGCGAGTACGACCTGAACAAGGCCGCCGAGCTGAAATATGGCAAGCTGCCCCAGCTGCAAAAGCAGCTGGCCGAAGAGGAAAAGGTTGCTGCCGCCAAGAAGGAGGACAGCCTGCTGCGCGACCGCGTGACCGATGAGGAAATCGCCCGCATCGTGGCACGCTGGACCGGCATCCCGGTAGAAAAGCTGGTGGAGGGCGAACGCGAGAAGCTGCTGCATCTGGATGATGTGCTGCACCAGCGGGTCATCGGGCAGGACGAGGCCGTGACCAAGGTGAGCGAAGCTATCCTGCGCAGCCGCGCCGGCATTGCAAACCCCAACCGCCCCATCGGCAGCTTCCTGTTCCTCGGCCCCACCGGCGTGGGCAAGACCGAACTGGCCAAGGCGCTGGCACAGGCCCTGTTTGACGATGAGCGCAACATGGTGCGTATCGATATGACCGAATATATGGAGAAGTTCAGCGTCAGCCGCCTGATCGGCGCGCCTCCGGGATATGTCGGTTATGAAGAGGGCGGTCAGCTGACCGAGGCTGTGCGCCGCAAGCCTTACAGCGTGGTGCTGTTCGATGAGGTGGAAAAAGCCCACCCCGATGTGTTCAACATCCTGCTGCAGGTGCTGGACGATGGCCGCATCACGGATAGTCAGGGCCGTACCGTGGACTTCAAGAACACGGTCATCATCCTGACCTCCAACCTTGGCAGTGACATCATCCTGAACGATCTGGAGCAGCGCCGTGCGCAGGGCTCCAACGAGCTGAGCGAGGATGCAAAGCACCAGATCGACCTGCTGCTCAAGAGCAAGTTCCGTCCCGAATTTTTGAACCGTCTGGACGAGATCGTCTACTACAAGAGCCTGACCAAGGACGAGATGCGCAAGATCGTGGATCTGCAGCTGCAGGATCTGCGCAGCCGCATGGAGGAGGGCAAGCACCTCAAGCTGGAGGTCACCACCGCCGCCAAGGACTTCATCATTGATTCTGCCTACGACAGTGTCTATGGTGCACGTCCCATCAAGCGCTTCATCCAGAGCCGCGTAGAGACCCTGATCGCCAAGGCCATCATCAAGGGCAATTATGCCGATGGCAACACCCTGACGGTGGATTATGACGGCAGCGCATTGGTTCTGCGCTAAACTTTACCGGTTTTGTACATGGAGTACAGGCCAAACGCTTGCACCTGTGTGCAGAATATGTTATTATAGAAAATAACATTGATGTGCTTTTCATCGCGGAAATGGCAACGATGGAAAGCACATTTTTGTATACGGAAAAGCCCGCTTGGCACGGTTGAAGCACAACGAGAACACGGCGGGCAAATAAAACTAAATTTAAAACAGAAAGTTGAGTGTGATTCCCCTTTTTATGGACGATGGCAGTATGACGCTCTGGGTAGCGCTGGTAGTATTGGTGGCACTCTCTGCCTTTTTCTCCGCCTCCGAGACCGCATTTTCTTCCCTGAATCAGATCCGCCTGAAAAGCCGCGCCGAGGACGGCGATACCTCTGCCGCCCGGGTGCTGGCAATGGCTGAAAAATACGATAAGCTGCTTTCCACCATCCTTATCGGCAATAATATCGTGAACATTGCCGCAGCCTCCATCGGCACCATCATTTTCACCAAGATGCTGGGTGCAGAGCGTGGCGCTACGGTGTCCACCATGGTGCTGACCGTGGTGGTGCTGATCTTTGGCGAGGTGACCCCCAAGAGCCTTGCCAAGGAGATGCCGGAAACGGTAGCCACCGCAGTTGCACCGGTGCTCAGCCTGCTGATGCTGGTATTTACCCCGCTGACATGGCTGTTCAGCCAGTGGAAGCGCTTTCTGGGACACTTTGTCCACAGCACTGAGGAGGACACCATCACCGAGGGCGAGCTGATGACCATGGTCAGCGAAGCCGAGAATGACGGCGAGCTGACCGACCGGGAAAGCGAGTTGATCCGCAGCGCCATCGAGTTTGATGACGTGGAGGTGGAAGAGATCCTGACCCCCCGCGTGGATGTGATCGCGGTGGAGGACGATCTGCCGCTGGAAGAGGTGGCGCAGACCTTTGCCGAGTCCGGCTACTCCCGTCTGCCAGTGTACCACGACACCATTGATAACATCATTGGTGTGGTACATGAAAAGGACTTCTACATGGCACGCCTGAAAAAGGAGGTCAAGCTGGAGGATCTGGTCAAGCCTACCCTCTACACCACCGGTTCCACCCAGATCTCCCAGCTGCTGCGCACCCTGCGCGAGCAGCACCATCACATGGCTGTGGTGGTGGATGAGTACGGCGGCACCGAGGGTATCATCACGCTGGAGGACATTCTGGAGGAGCTGGTAGGCGAGATCTGGGATGAGCACGACGAGGTGACCGAGGACTTCCGCAAGCAGTCGGACGGCAGCTGGATCGTGCTGGGCAGCGCCGGTGTGGATGACCTGTACGAGCGGCTGGGTCTGCCGGAGGACGAGGACATCGACTCCAACACAGTGAACGGTCTGGTGCAGGAAAAGACCTGCCGTCTGCCCAAGGTAGGCGACCGCTTTACGCTGGGCAGCTACAACGGCGTGGTCACCCGCACCGCCAAGCGCCGCGTGACCGAGGTGCGCCTGACCCCGGCGGAAAAGCCGGAACCGAAGATGGAAGAAGACGAAAAGCCGCACTTCAACCGGCTGACCAATAAGTAAATCTAAGGGAGGATGCCGTTTTCCAATACGGCCCTATCCTGTGAAAAAGCAAACTCCGGCAGACCGCAGTCTGCCGGAGTTTGCTTTGTAAAAATAATTGTTCCGCTGAATATGGCTAGAGCGAAGCGGAAGCCATTAAATGGTTTCGCTTTCCGCCTGCAGATAGGTATACAATGCTCCCACCTGATTGGCTTCGCTGCTGAAATGGCAGGGCACGATCTCGCAGCGGGGCAGACCGATCATGTAGGGTGATTCCCCACGGGAAGCAAACAGCCCGGCATATACCCGGCGCAGATCGTCCA
>OMAM01000743.1_pt1 | contig 14782 bp, 10 predicted proteins | sample 1644621 | NCBI WGS metagenome assembly OMAM01 (sample SAMEA103958120, study PRJEB25191) | human gut metagenome | biome: human-associated habitat [ENVO:00009003]; feature: intestine environment [ENVO:2100002]; material: feces | place: Germany | collected 2013/2015 | reverse complement strand
AGTTCGCCGGCATGAGCGGCGAGGAAAAGCTGCCCTACGCCCTGGGCGGCATCGTGGTGGCCGGCGCCCTGTATCTGATCCTGGCCCTGCTGTTCAAGCTGGTGGGCCCCCAGAAGGTCATGCGCTTCTTCCCCCCCATCGTCACCGGTCCCATCATCATCCTCATCGGCCTGAACCTGTCCGGCTCCGCCATCGCCAACGCCTCCACCTGCTGGTGGCTGGCTCTGGTGGCCATCGCCATCATCGTGGTGGCCAACATCTGGGGCAAGGGCATGATCAAGATTATCCCCATCCTGCTGGGTGTGGTAGGCAGCTACATCGTGGCCCTGGTCGCCGGGAAGGTGGACTTCACCGAGGTCAGCGGCGCCAACTTCGTGGGCCTGCAGCACTTCGTCCTGGCAAAGTTTGACCTGACCGCCATCCTGGTGATGGCCCCCATCGCCATCGCCGCCATGATGGAGCACATCGGCGACATGTCCGCCATCTCCTCCACCACCGGCAAGAACTTCATCGCTGACCCCGGCCTGCACCGCACCCTGCTGGGCGACGGCCTGGCCACCATGGTGGCCGGTATGTTCGGCGGCCCCGCCAACACCACCTACGGCGAGAACACCGGCGTTCTGGCCCTGTCCCGGGTCTATGACCCCCGGGTCATCCGCCTGGCCGCCCTGTACGCCATCATCCTGTCCTTCTCCCCCAAGTTCGACGCCCTGGTGAACTCCATCCCCACCGCCATCGTGGGCGGCGTCAGCTTCATCCTGTACGGTATGATCTCCGCGGTGGGCGTGCGGAACGTGGTGGAAAACAAGGTGGACCTGACCAAGTCCCGGAACCTCATCATCGCGGCGGTGATCTTCGTCAGCGGCCTGGGCTTCAGCACCACCGGCGGCATCACCTTCACCGTGGGCGGCGCCGACGTCACCCTGACCGGCCTGGCCATCGCCGCCCTGGCGGGCGTGATCCTCAACGCCATCCTGCCCGGCAACGACTATAAGTTCGGTGTGGACCCCCAGGGCGACAAGTCCGCCGACCTGGGTTCCTATTGATCGGCATCTGAAAATAAAAAGCACCTCAGCCACACCGGCTGAGGTGCTTTTCAGCTTGTCCAAAAAGGGCAAGGCAGACTGCGAGGCTTTTTGGGGCTGTGTCATACTGATTCTTGATTAAATTATTTAATCAAGAATCCCGTGCGCCGGGCGCACGCACAGCGTGTGAAAACACGCTGTGACGTCTCATACAAAACCTGACGCACCTTCGGTGCTATAAAAAGCGTTTCAAGCTTTTTAACAGGTTTTGGTATCAGTCCTCGGGTATGTGTATCTCGCGGATGAGAAAATCCCTGCCCGAAAGGATGGTTTTATCGAAGCTGCCGCAGCGGGGGCAATAGCCCTTGTGCTCTATGACCCGGAACAGCTCGTTGCATTCGTCGCACTCGGCCATGCCGGGGATGCTGTGGATCACCAGCCGGGTGTCCTGCAGCCAGGTATCCTTCACAACGGCCGGATAGATGTCCTCCACATACTTCGGGATCACCAGCGACAGCTCCCCGATGTCGAGAACGATCTCCGCGATCTCACGGATGTCGTTCTGCCGGGCGAAGTCGGTGACGGTTTTCACCATCGAGCGTACTACTCCGATCTCGTGCATGGCGGCCTCTTACTTTCCCGTCGTTTTCCGGCCCGCGGATTTCCGGACCGCGATCTTCTTGGTCACGAGTTTTGCCACGGCGGCGGGGGCGTTGCCTGCTGCGCCCATAAGGGCCTTGAAATAGGGCGCGCCCACATAGTCGGTGACCTTCTCCAGGTGAATGGCGTCGAACCGGCACTTGGTGGTGCAGATGCCGCAGCCCACGCACAGGCTCTCGTCCACCACCGCCGCGCCGCAGCCGAGACAGCGGGCCGTTTCGGTTTTCAGCTGCTCCTCGGTGAAGGTGCCGCGCAGGTCCCGGAAGGTCTCCCTGGCCTCTGCCGCAGAGCCGCAGGCGGCGTGCTGCCTGGGGGCGGACTCGAAATCGGCAATGGAAATGGCCGCGGCGGCGGTATCCATGGGCTTATAGTCCCGTCTGTCCCGGCCGATGACCTGGGACTGACCGGGGTGGACATAGCGGTGGATGGACACGGCTCCCTCCTTGCCCGCCGCGATGGCGTCGATGACAAAGGCGGGACCGGTGACCACGTCGCCGCCGGCAAAAACGTCGGGCACGCTGGTCTGGCAGCTGGGCAGCGACACCGTGACCCGGCCTCCGCCGCCGGTGGCGATGTCCTGCATTCCGCCCAGGTCGATCTTCTGGCCCACGGCGGAAATGACGGCGGAGACGGGGATGGTCTCGAACCGGCCGGTGCCCACGGGCTTTTTCCGGGCGTCCAGCTCCATAAGCTCCACCCGGAGGCTCTCCGCCCGGCCCTGGCCGGTGATTCCGGCGGGAGCGGCCAGGAACCGGAACGCTACGCCCTCGGCCATGGCCTCCCGGATCTCCTCATCGTCCGCGGGCATCTCGTCGCGGCTGCGGCGGTAGACAACGGTGACCTTTGCGCCCAGGCGGACCGCCGTGCGGGCGGCGTCCATGGCGGCGTTTCCGCCGCCGATAACGGCGGCGGCCGGGCCGATGTCCGGCGTTTCGCCCAGGTTCACCCGGCGCAGGAAGTCGATGGCGGTGTACACCCCGGGCATATCCTCGCCGGGACAGCCGATCCCGGCGCCTCTGGAGGCTCCCACCGCAAGATAGAACGCCCGGAAGCCCTGGCGGCGCAGGTCGTCCAGGGAGATGTCCCGGCCTACTTCCACGCCGGTTTCAAACTGAACGCCCATGTCCCGGAGCACCTGGATCTCGGCGCGGATCACGTCCTTTTCCAGGCGGAAGGAGGGGATGCCCAGGGTGAGCATACCTCCCGGGACCTGCTCCTTCTCGTAAACGGTCACGGGGTAGCCCTTCACCGCCAGGTAGTACGCGCAGGTCAGGCCCGCAGGGCCTGCGCCGATAACGGCGATCTTTTCGGGATAGGGCCTGCCCAGCTGGTTCACCATTTTGGGAACGAAGCGGTGATCGGCGTCCAGGTCCTTTTCGGCGATGAACTTCTTGATATCGTCGATGGCGATGGGGGCGTCCACGTCGCCGCGGGTGCAGGCATCCTCGCAGCGCTTGCTGCAGATGCGCCCGCAGACGGCAGGGAAGGGGTTCTCCGTTTTTATCAGCTCCAGGGCCTCGGTGTATCTGCCCTGGGACGCCAGCTTGATATAGCCCTGGACCGGCACATGGGCGGGACACTGCGCCTTGCAGGGCGCGGTGCCGGAGTCCATCACGTCGGTGCGGTCCGTGCGGTAGTCCGTGTGATAGCTCTTCTTATCCCAGGGGATTTCCAGGTCGGACTGGTATGCGTCGGAGACGTGGGGGTCGGAGATGCACAGCTTCTGGCCCAGGCGGACGGCGTTGGTCTGGCAGTTTTCAACGCACTGGCCGCAGGCCACGCACTTGTCCTTGTCGACCCGGGCCAGGTAGTTGGAGCGGACCCCCTCCGGGGCGCGGAACATCTCGGTTATGCGCAGGGCGTAGCACGAACAGCCGCAGCAGTTGCAGATGGCGGTGACGCCGTCGAAGCCGGGGGCCTGGTTGACCTCGTGCACCAGGCCGTTCTCCTCGGCCCGCCGGAGAATCTCATATGCTTCCTCCTTGCTGATGAGCCGGTGCTCGCCGTTCCGGGAGAAGTTGATGGCATTGTCGTCGATATACATGCACATATCTTCTTCCAGGTGGCCGCAGCCCTCGCCCATCAGGCGGCGGGAACGGCGGCAGGAGCACGGGCCCACAGAGATGGCGGCGGCCCGCTCAATAATGGTGGCCACCTCGTCATAGGAGGCCGCGTGGCTGTCGTTCTCGATGGCGCTCATAACGGGCATCACCCGCATGAAGTTGACTCCGCCGCCCAGCACCGGGGCCAGCATCCCCACGCGGATGCGGGTGTACTCTTCAAAGCACTTGCCCAGATCGGGGTATTTTTCGCACTGCTCCCGGTTGCCGAGGATGCCCTCCATAATGCCGGGGACCCAGATGGGGTAGTAATAAAACGGCTTTCCGTCGTGATAGCGGACGCGGATCACGCCGGCCCTGACCAGCTTGCCGCACTGCTCCTGGGTAAATTCCACGCTTTTTTTCGCTTTTTTGGCCAGGTCCTCAACGGAGAAGTCCTTTTCAAGACGCATCCGCATCATGATGGAGCACATATCGTCGTCGACGATGGGGTCAAGGATCCTGTATTCGGGGTCTTTGTAGGTGATGCCGGTGTAGGTCAGGCTCTCGAGGCTTATTTTGGAAGCCAGGGCCAGGATGTTGGGTCTGCGGCTCATATGCGGTTCCTCCTGTATAGATCGGATCTTTTCACAATCGGGGTCTGGCGGTGCATGATACCACCATTATAGCCCAATCCCGGTTTTTTTCAAGGCTTCCTGACGAATCGAGGGGAAATTTCCGGATTTCTGCCAATTTTTCCGGCCGACGGGCGGGGGATTGAGTACGGAGGCGGAATGTGGTATAATAGGCGGAAAAACTGGCCCGGACACGGGCAAGGGGGGTGACGGGCGCCGTGCTTTCGCTATATCTGGCCGCGCTGGAAAGCGACGGGGACAAGAAACAGTTCCGGGAGCTGTATCGCCGGTATCACCGGGTGATGGAGCGGACAGCCCTGGCCGTGCTGCATGACCCCCACGACGCGGAGGAGGCCGTGCAGGAGGCGTTTCTGCGGGTGATTGAAAATTTTTCAAAAATTGATGAAATTCCTTGTAAGGATTTGGGGGGCTGGCTCGTTATTATAGTGAGGAACGAGGCCATCACCATTCTGCGCAGGCGGCGCTGCCACCTGCCGCTGGAGGAGGGCTGGGCGGATTTTGCCGGGCAAAGCCGGGACCTGCCGGACTATTCGTCCATGGTGCAGCTATTTGCCCGGCTGCCGGACACCTATCGGGCGGTGCTGGAGATGAAGCTGGTCCTGGGCTATTCCACGGCGGAGATCGCCCGGCGGCTGGGCCTGACGGAGAGCGCCGTGAACACCCGGCTGTCCCGGGGGCGGGCGCTGCTGCGGAAAATTTTTGAGGAGGAGGGGATCGAACCATGACCGATCAGGAGCTGGACCGGCTGCTGCGCCGGGCGCTGCTGGACGCGGCGGATCAGGAGGCGCAGACGCCGCCGGAGACGGAGACGCCGCTGTCCGAGGGGCACCGCCGCCGTATGCGGGAGATGCTGCGGGACCCGCTGCTGTGGTTCCGGCTGCGAAACCCCTACCCCTGGCGCACCGTGGCCCGGCGGGCGGCGGTGGTGCTGCTGATGCTGTCGCTGTCGGCGGCCATGGTGCTGGCCGTCAGCCCCAAGGCCCGGGCGGATATCATCCGCTGGACCATGGAGCAGGATGGCCGCCGGGTGGAGTTCCGCTATCACGGCGACGGCCCCGCCCAGGCTCTGCCCCAATACCGGATCGCCGCCCTGCCGGAGGGCTATACGGAAACGGAGCGGATAGCGTATGACAGCTTTGGCAGTGTGCGCTATGAAAACGCAGAGGGTAATGCCATCGAACTGGACTACATGTACATGCAGGATGGAGTCAGCAGCGGGTACACGCTGGCTGACGGGGATGTCAAGCGCGAGGTGTCCATAGCCGGTATGCCCGGAATGCTGCTTATTTCCACGGAAGAAGGTCGTTTGAGTTATATTACCTGGATGGATGCAGCGCAGAATATCAGCTTCCAGATTATTGCCGACGCCGACGAGTCCGTCATAATCACCATGGCAGAGAGCGTTTCTTTGTGCGGTCCTACAAATTAAAAAAATTGTAAATTTTTGTTGTAAGATTCTGGGGGTCTGCTTCGTTATTATAGCAGAAAGGCGCAGACAAATCTGATACGCGCCCGAAAGGAGCGACCCGCCATGAAAAAATGCAGCAAGACCCTTCTGGGCCTGGCCCTGGCGGCGGCCATGTCCCTGTCCCTGATCGTCCCCGCTTCCGCCGTCTATTGTCCCCACGACTATTACGCATCCACCGCCGTCTGGTACACGGACGACGGCCCCCGGCTGCAGACCCGGCACTGGCAGATGACCATCCGGTGCCGCAACTGCGGTTACGCAGACGCCGAGAAGGAGCAGACGCTCCCGGTCCGGCTGGAGCTGCCGGAGGGCTGTTCTGTTCTGGTGTGCCGCAATCTGCGGGTGATCGGCTCCGCCCCGGTGGCGGTATGAGCCGCCGCTCCGAAAACTAAGGCTTGACAGACAGGACTACTTATGATAAACTCCGTATATGATTTATCATAAGTAGTCCTTTCTGCACCCATCTGACCGATGCGAAAGGAGATGCTCCTATGAATCCCATGCACCAACTGACCCGGCGGCCGGTGAAGGCGGCCTTCGGCGCACTGCTTCTGGCCTTAGCGGGGGTGATCCTGGCCCTGTCCGGAGGCCAGTTCTGGGCGGCGGTCCAGACCCGGGCCGGGGTGGAGGAGACCTACACCACCGTGGCGGTGGTTACCGGCGGGAAACGGCAGCTGGTGTCCAGCGGCGACATAGTATTCGAGGACATTGGCCCCACATACGAAGCCAACGAGTTTCTGAAGGAGGCCGCCCAGAAGGGCTGGAGCATCATCCGCGGTCAGGCCGCCATGGGCCTTGCCGGGGGGTACAGTCCGAAGCTCACGCCGCTGACCACCTTCTATCGGACGGGCCTGGGGGAGTCCGACACCCGCATTGACAGTGAGGAGGATGCCCCCTATAACTTCGCCATCCTGGAGATCGAGATCACGGAGGTGGGGGAGGAGAGTATCTATTCTCAAGAAAGCCTGGATGATGTATACAGCGAAAAAAACAATTACTTCTTCACCTGGGAGATTACCGGCAAGGTGCTGGGGGTGCAGGCCATGAGCGGCGATTGGGACGACCCCACCGGCAGAAACACACACTTTTATCTACAGATCGACGGATCCTCTGATGCGGAGGGCAAGGCGCTGCAGGCCGGACAGCGGCTCCTGGTGTTTGCCCACCATTACCGTGACATGGATTTCGAGCAGCGGCGCATCATCGCCTGGGACCTGGAGTGGGCAACAGGCTCCCCGCGGGAGATCGACCCCCGGAGCCTGGATATTGAGAACAACCTGATCCGCTATGCCGACCGCACCAACGGCAGCAACATAACGGACGACGAGGGAAATCCCTGGCCGGATGACGCACCTATGTACAGGGACCCCGACAGTGGGAAAGAAATTTTGATCGTCGGCGGACGTTTAGGCGAAATTTCTTTCAATGTCACGGACCGTTCCCAGCCCTGGGCCCTTCATGAATTCGTGATAGACGAGGAGACGGGCGATGGCAGGTATGAGACCACTGGCTTTTTTGACTACGGGGCCGAGTATGACCAGGCGTCCTTCACCCTTCTGCCGGAGGGCGTCACGGCGGAGGAGATGATCGCCTCCTCCCCCACCTGGCAGAAGGCCATGGAATCCATCCGGGTCAGCAGTCACAGCGTGCCGGTGCTGGCGGTGAATCACTTAGAGGCTATGGCGGATTTCGCCGCCGGAACCGCCATGGTCACCCAGGGCCGCGGTTTTTCCCAGAAGGAGTACAGCTCCGGCGCGCCGGTGTGCCTGATCTCCGAGTCCCTGGCCCGGGAAAACGGGCTGAACGTGGGGGACCCTCTGCCCCTGTCCCTGTATGAGTTCGACAGGGACCTTTGGTATAACTTCGTGGGTGAGTATAACCCCCGGCCCTCCTGCTATCTGCCGGACCAGGGCTTCCGGCAGGAGACGGAGTACACCATCATCGGTCTGTACCGCCAGAGCAACGAGTGGGTGACCACCCCCACCAGCTTCACCCCCAACAGCGTGTTTGTGCCGGAGAAAAGCGTCACCTGTCAGACGGTAACCGGCAACTACGGTGTGTGGTCCAGCCTGATTCTGCAAAACGGCGCCATCGACCAGATGGAGGCCCGGCTGGCGGAAAACGACCTGGGCGGCGCGGTGACTTATTACGACCAGGGGTACAGCGACATCGTGGAGAGTCTGGACGGCTACACGAGAGTGTCCCGGACGGTACTTCTGGTGGGCCTGGCTCTGTGGGCGGTGGTTTTGGCGGCGTACTGTGTACTGCTTCCCATGCAGGAGGGGAAAACCGCCCTGCGTATGTGGACACTGGGCGCAAAACGCCGGGATATTGCGGGACAAATCTGGACGCCCTCGGCATTGATGGCCCTGGCGGGGACAATCATCGCGCTGGCGGTCAGCATCCCCGGAATGTCCTGGGCCACGGACAAAATCCAGGCCCTGACCGGCTCTGATCTGACGTTGAAGGTGTCCGTCGGCCAGACCATGGCCCTGTGCGCCGCAGCCCTGGCCATCGCATTGGCAGTGATCGCCCTGGTCAGCGTATCCACCGCCCGCCGGGGTATCCGCAAGGCGGAATAAGCAAATCAAAAGGCGAAAGGAGGACCGCCTATGACGCCCTATTTTTTCAAGCAGATGCGCAAGCGCACCAGCCTGTGTCTGGTGGTGGTGCTGACGGCCCTGGCGTTTTCCCTGGCCCTGTGTATGCTCCAGCGGTCCCGGGACCAGATGGCCGCACGCATTGAGGAGGTTTATGACAATCTGGAGGTGCGGTGCAGCGTCACCAATCTCACGGGGACCCAATCGGACCAGCTGAACCTGCCGGATTGGGTGCTGCGGCTGTTCGACGGGGAAAAGACCTACGGCAATTTCCAGGACAACGACCTGTTCGCCCCCTATGTCCGGGATGTGCAGGTGCGGTCCACGGTGTACTGCACCACCCCCGGCGACCAGGACCGGCTGACCCTCAGCGGCGTCACCGGGTTGAAGGCGGACAGCTCCCTGCTGGCCTCCTCGGGCTGCACCGTCATCTGGCGGGAGGGCTTCGGCGAGGATATGTTCCGGGGGCGGGGCTTCTCCCTGCTGCTGCCGGAGGAACAGGCGCATCTGGTGGACGGGGACGGCTATGTGACCCTGGAGTTCACCGGGGTGGAGGGGGACAATATCCGGCACCGCTTCCTGGCGGCGGGGACCTATACCGGCGGGTCCGGGCGGCTGTACTGCTCCTGGTGGGTGGTGCGGCAGCTGTGCGAGGAGACCTACGGCGGTCTGACGCTGGACAGTCTGTCCGCCGCCATGGCGGACAACCGGAAGATCGGCGAGTTCTGGGACGGGTACGCCAGCCGCTATTTCGTGGCTCCCACCAAGGACGGTACCCCGGTGCCCTGGGAGGGGTCCCGGCTGTACCGCACCTATCCCTTCGCCCTGGCCATTTATGACGATGTGCTGGTGAAAACCGTGGAACAGCTGCAGCAGAACCAGCGGCTGCTGGGGCTGGTGTCGTGGCTGCTGGGGCTGGCCTCCTTCGGAGTGGGGGCGGTGTTCAGCATCCTGCTGCTGCGCCACCGCAGCCGGGAGCTGAAGCTGCAGTTTATCCTGGGCCAGAGCCGGGGCAGCATCTTAGTGTGGGCCCTGACGGAGCACGGCATCCTCAGCCTGCTGGGGGTGATCATCGGCGCAGGGGGCTTCTGGCTGGCCTTCCGGACGGCCCCGGCCTGGGGCGCAGCGGCCGGCTTCTGGGTGATGAACCTGGCGGGCACGGCTCTGGCATATCTTCTGACCATGCGGCGAAAGTTTCTGGAATCAAATCTGGGGAGGGAATAAATATGAACATCCAGCTGCAAAACGTTACCTATACCTATGCCGGGAAGTATCAGCGGGTCACCGCCGTGGACGGCGTCAGCTATACCTTCCACGACGGGACCCTGTACACCATCATGGGGGCCTCCGGCAGCGGAAAATCCACGCTGCTGAGCCTTTTAGCGGGGCTGAAGCTACCCACGGAGGGGGAGATCACCCTGGACGAGCAGCCCATCCGGCTCATGGACCGCAGCGCCCTGCGGCGGGACACGGTGTCGGTGATCTATCAGGATTTCAACCTGTTTCCGCTGCTGACGGCGGAGGAAAACGTGTGCTATCCCCTGCGGCTGCAGAAAATGGACAAGGAAAAGGCCCTGGAGCTGGCCCGGCAGCGGTTGACGGATATGGGCATCCGGGAGTCGTATTTCCGGAAGCTGCCCAATCAGCTGTCCGGCGGCGAGCAGCAGCGGGTGGCCATCGCCCGGGCGCTGGCGGCGGGTAGCCGGGTGATCCTGGCCGACGAGCCCACCGGCAGTCTGGACAGCGACAACGGGCGGATGATCGTGGAGACCCTCCAGCGGCTGGCCCACCAGGAAGAGCGCTGCGTCATCGTGGTGACCCACGATCCCAAGGTGGCCGAGGCCGCCGATATCCGGCTGCATATGCAGGACGGAAAGCTCAGCGGGGAAGAAGCATAAAGCCCGGAAGGGCAAAAAATCAGCTGGCTGCGGGGGGCAGCCAGCTGATTTTTTATGACTGCCCAAAAAGGCTTGCAGTCTGCCGCGCCCCCTGTATCCCATGGGATACAGGGGGCGCGGGCGTTTATTCTTCTGAAGATTCTTCCGGTGCTTCCGGTGCTTCCGGTGCTTCCGGCTCTTCCGCCGGTTCGGCTGCTTCCGGGGCTTCGGCGGGCTCCTCCGCCTGGGCGGCTTCCCGGGCGGCCACGATGTTCACATACAGCTCCTCCGGCCGGTGAGGGTGGAGCCTGATGTTGTAAAACAGCACCGCCAGGGCGGCGATCATCAGCACCAGGCTCAGCACCTGGGACACCCGGATGGGCTGGCCGGCGATGGTCCAGTCGAACAGATACAGGCTGTCGGTGCGCAGACCCTCGATCCAGAAGCGGCCCACACCGTACCACAGGAAGTAGAAGCAGGTGTTCTCGCCGTCGAACCGCCGGGCCTTGGATACCACAAAAACGATCAGCAGCAGGCCGACGAGGTTCCACAGGCTCTCGTACAGGAAGGTGGGATGTACCTCCACCAGCTCCCCGGCAGTGGTGGTCAGCTGCATGCGCCAGGGCAGGGTGGTCTCCGCGCCGAAGGCCTCCCGGTTCAGGAAGTTGCCCCAGCGGCCGATGGCCTGGCCGATGAGCAGACCCATGACTACCAGGTCCATCATGGCCCCAAGCTTGATGTGGCGGCTGCGGCAGAGAATGATGGCCACGATCACCACGGCGATGACGCCGCCGTAAATGGCCAGGCCGCCGTCCCAGATGGCGATGGCCTTGGACCAGCTGAAATGGCCCTCATGGTCCTTGAACTCGCTGAGATAGAACAGAACATAGTACAGCCGGGCCCCCACGATGGCCGAGGGGATGCCCCACAGTAGCCCGTCGATGAGGTCATCCTCCCGGATGCCGTATTTGGTACGCTGGCGCATGCACCACCACAGGGCCACCAGCATACCCAGGGCGATGAGGATGCCATACCAATAGATGCCGTTGCCGATGTCGATGGCTTTGGAGCTGATGGTGATGGCCCAGTCTCCAAAAAGCCCCGGGAAGCGGATGGGGCTGTCGGTCATGATCTTCATAGTGTCACTCCTTGCTCAGAAAACTTCCCCCATTATACCGCAGAACGGGGCCGTTGAAAAGCCCTATTTTTCGGGGGAAGGGAGCGGTCAAGCGGTCCGGTATTTCCGCCGGAGCCACCGGGCCAGCAGGAAGCCGCCTGCCGTCAGGGCGGCGCAGAGCAGGAAGTCCGGGATCTGGGACAGGATCAGCGCCTGTCTGTACCGGGAGGAGAGATCGGTGAAGATCGGACTTGTGCTGAGCCCCTCCAGCCACTGGGGATCGACGGATCCGAAGTCCGCGATGCCGCCCAGCCGGAAGCCTGTAGCCAGAGTGGCGGCGATCCGGACCAGGCCCAGAATCCCCACCAGCGACATCAGGTATCCGGAGACGAAGCCGTATGTACGCCAGAAGCGGGCAAAACCGCTTTTCCTCGGCCCGGCGGAGGTGGGAGCAGGGTCCGTCTGTTCATCGTCCAGCAGATAGTCCACCGTGACGCCCAGCAGACGGCCAATGGCCAGGAGCTTGTTGGTGTCGGGCAGGGACTCGCCGGTTTCCCACTTGCTGACGGCCTGACGGGACACGTCCAGCTGCTGGGCCATCTGTTCCTGGGACAGACCGGCTTTGCGGCGCAGGTCGATGAGCTTTTCACACAGGGTCATAGAGAATGCCTCCTTTGATGTTGATGGCGTCAGCATACCGAAAAAGGCCGCAACTGTCCACCAAGTGGGGCTGGAAGTTCCGCAGCTGTCAGTTGCGGGCCGTTTTTTCAGCCCCAGAGCTGACGGGAGAGGTCCTGGGCCAGGCTCTCCACCACGCCGGGGGCATAGGGCAGGGGCAGTCCGGCATCCGAAAGGGTCTCGGCGTAGGTCCTGCTGCCGCCGGAGGCACACAGGGCGTGATACCGGGCCCAGCCGTCTGCGGGGTCGGCGTCATAGGCGGCCTTCAGCTGCTGGGCGCAGACGATGGACAGGGCGTAGCTGATGACATACCGGGGGAACATATACAGGGCCATGTTGGTGAATAGGTCGCACCCGGCCAGCACCTGCTGCCGCCAGGGCTCGTTGTTCTGGGCCCGGCCGAAGGACTTCTCCGTGCGGTCGAACTCCTCTGCCCACTGGGCCAGAGAGGCGTCCGGATGCTCATAGAGCCACGTCTCAAAGGTGTGGATGGAGCAGAAGGCGCACATCTCCTTGATGAAGTCATAGCGGTGCTCCGTCAGGAACTGGGGAGCGTGGTTCCCGAAGAAATCCCGGGCGTAGGGCTGGGCCAGCAGCTCCATGGTCTTGGAGTGGACCTCCGCCAGATCGGGACTCAGCCCCACATAGTCCGCCAGCGGCTGGCTGCGGATGGAGAGATACCCCTGGAGCCCGTGGCCCAGCTCGTGGGTGTATACGGTGACGTCACCGGCGGTGCCGTCGCAGTTGGCAAAGACAAAGGGCATATTATAGGGCGCGCCCAGCATGTCGCAGAAGCCCATGCCGGAAATTTTATTGGGAGAGCCGGTCACGTCCAGCAGGTCGTGGCGGACCATCTCGTCGAAAAACGCACCTGCCTCGGGGCTGAGGCTGTGATACATCCGGTGGGCGGCCCGGGGCAGCTCCTCCGCCGCCACCGGCACGGCGTTGCCCTCCGGGAACACCAGGGCCCGGTCATAGGGCATCAGCGTGTCCACCCCCAGGCGCCGGCGCTGCTCCTCCTGCAGCCGCAGATACAGGGGGGTGATATGGGTCTGCACCTGGCGGCAGAACGCGTCCAGCTCCGCCCGGCCATAGCCCAGGCGCTGCTGGGCCAGGTCGCCGTAATCGGCGAAGCTGTCGAAGCCGTTGGCCCGGGCCAGGTCGATGCGGGCAAGGACCAGCTGCCGCAGGATATCCGCCAGCTGTCCGGCGTTTTCCAGCACCGTCTGCTGCTGGGCGTCGTAGGCGGCCCGGCGGCGCTCCCGGTCGGTGCTGGCCAGCGCAAAGCGCAGCTGACCGCCGCTGAGGGTCTCGCCCTGGACCGGGTACCTGGCGGAGGCCGTCAGCTGCTGGTATTGGGCCGTCAGCCGGGAGATGCGGGCCTGCAGCTCCTTGCCGCCGGTGTGGAGCCGCTGATCCAGCGTCAGCAGGCGGCGCAGCTGGGGGCCGAAGGCCTGGTCCAGAGCCGGGGCACAGGGACTTTCGGCAATGGCGGCGGCCAGGGACTGGCTGTCCAGGCTGCCCTCCAGCCGGGGCAGGGTCTCCTGCAGCTCCCGCTGGTAAAATTCGTCGGTGACGTCGTGGAAGGCCCGGATGGTGGCAATGCTCTGGCACAGGGCCACCTCCTGCTGCAGGGCGTCCCGCTGGCGGACGATCTCCACCAGCTCCTCCGGGCTTTGGGCCTCCCTGGCCCGGCGGGTCAGGGCATCGTACCGGGTCTGAAGGGCCTCCACGTCCGGGCTGGTATAGGAAATATCAGAAAATTTCCAATTCTCGTTCATAGCGTCACTCCTTTGGATAGATGATGGACAGGGCCATGCGCTCCGGGCGGATGTTGTCCCGGATGAAGTCCAGCAGATCCTGCTGGGTGATGGAGTCGTACACCTCCGGGAAGCGGAAGGGGTCATAGCCCCGGAAGCAGCCCTCGGATACGGTGGAGGCGATGGCCTCGAAGGAGTTCAGGCTCTTGATGGACGCGCCGAAGCTGGCCCGGCGGAGCCGCTGGACATAGGCCGGATCCACTCCCTCCCGGACCACCCGGCGTGCCTCGTCCAGAACGGCCTGCTGCACGGCCTCGGGGTCGTTGCTGTCGCCGCCGCAGAACACATAGGCGGCTCCCGGCAGCAGGTCATAGGCGCTGTCGAAGGTGCCGTTGATCAGCCCCTGGCTGTACAGCCGGGTGAACAGGGGGCTGGACTCGCCCATGAGCACGTCGCAGGCCAGGTCCCCCAGAATGTCCAGGCGCATGCGGTCCGGCCCCTCCGGCACCGGGGGGCACTTGAAGCCCAGCAGGAAGGTGGGCATGGCCACCTCCATCCGGTCCTCGATGCGGGCCATGTGGGGGGTCAGGTCCTCCTCCCGGCCATAGTCCCGGGGGATGGCGGGGCCGCTCTCCCGGGGCAGGACCTCCCGGGCGGCCCGGACGACCTCCGCCGGGTCCACGTCGCCCACCACCACCAGGCACATATTGGCGGGGGTATAGAAGGCCTTGTGGCAGTCGTACAGGGTCTGGGCGGTGATCTGGCGGATGCTCTCCACGGACCCGGCCACGGACTGGCGGACGGGGCTGTGACGGTACAGGGCCTGCATCATCTGGCGGTATACCTGCCACTCGGGGTTGTCCTCGATCATGCCGATCTCCTGGGCGATGATGCCCTGCTCC
>OMAM01000728.1_pt1 | contig 15066 bp, 15 predicted proteins | sample 1644621 | NCBI WGS metagenome assembly OMAM01 (sample SAMEA103958120, study PRJEB25191) | human gut metagenome | biome: human-associated habitat [ENVO:00009003]; feature: intestine environment [ENVO:2100002]; material: feces | place: Germany | collected 2013/2015 | reverse complement strand
AACCTGCGCCGGGGGATTCAGGCCCTGACGGAGGTGCACCCCGACTCGGCCCGGGAGCTGCGGCGGCAGGAGGAGCGCATCGACGGCCTGGAGGACGCCTTGGGCACGTTTCTGGTGCGGCTGGGCGGACGGACCCTGACCCGCCGGGACAGCGCCCGGGCGGCGGAGCTGCTGATGCTCATGGGCGACCTGGAGCGGCTGGGGGATCACGCCATGAACCTGCTGGAAAGCGGGGAGGAGCTGCGGGACCGGAAAATAGAGCTGCCGCCGGAGGACCGGCGGCAGCTTCGGGTGCTGACGGAGGCGGTGGAGGAGATCGCGGACCTGGCGTTGGCGGCCTTCCGCCGGGAGGACGCCGCCGCCCTGGGGCAGGTGGAGGCCCTGGAGCAGGTCATCGATGGCCTGCGGCAGCGCCTGCGGGCCAGGCGCATCCGGGAAACGCAGCCGGGGGAGGGGGCCATGGAGCTGAGCTTCGTGTGGTCGGACGTGCTGACGGACCTGGAGCGGGCGGCGGACCACTGCTGCAACATCATGGAGTGCGTGGCGGACCTGTCCGCCGGGAACCGGAATCTCCATGCCGCCCAGCTGGCGGTCCGGCAGCGGGACCCGGCCTTCGACAGCCGGGTCCGGACCTATGAGCAGAAGTACAGGCTGTGACCCTGTCAAAAAGGGCAAAGCCCTTTTTGACAAAAGGCTTGCAGTCTGCCGCGCGCATAATTTGTTCGCTGTAAGCGAACAAATTCCACACTTGCAGACTGATACCAAAACCTGTTAAAAAGCTTGAAAAGCTTTTTATAGCACCGAAGGTGCGTCAGGTTTTGTATGGGACGTCACAGCGTGCCCTTGCACGCTGTGCGTGCGCGTAGCGCACGGGATTCCTGATTAAATTTTTTAATCAGGAATCAGTATGAGAAGTGTTTTTTGCGACGTACACGCCGCCGCAAAAAACGGATTACATTTGCTTTGCCGCCTGCGGGCGGCAAACTCTGCGAGGCTCTTTTGACAGACTCTGAAATCCGCAGCGCTGGGCGCTGCGGATTTCTGTCTGACAAAAAACCGGGACCCCGCAATTCTGCGGGGTCCCGGTTGATTCAAACGGTTCTGGCGTTCGGCTTAGAAGCAGCCCTGCTCCATCATAGCCTCGGCGACCTTCTTGAAGCCGGCGATGTTGGCGCCAGCCACCAGGTCATAGCCCAGGCCGTACTCGGCAGCGGCATCGGCGGATTCCTTGTGGATGGTCTTCATCATCTTGTGCAGCTGAGCATCGACTTCCTCGGCGGTCCAGACCAGGCGCTCGGAGTTCTGAGCCATCTCCAGAGCGGAGACGCCCACGCCGCCGGCGTTAACGGCCTTGGAGGGAGCCACAATGATGCCCTTCTGCTGACGCAGGAAGTTCAGAGCATCGTTGGTGGTGGGCATATTGGCCACCTCAATGTAATACTTCACGCCGGAGGCAGCGATCTTCTCAGCGGACTCCATGCGGACGTCGTTCTGCATGGCGGCGGGCATATACACGTCAACATCCTTGACGCCCCAGCACTTCTCGCCAGCCACGAACTCGCAGCCGAACTTGTCGGCGTAGGGCTTGCAGTGCATGGGATCCTTGGCGCGCATTTCCAGGATGAAGTTCAGCTTCTCGTCGGTGATGACACCGTCGGGATCGTGAACGTAACCGTCGGGACCGGCAAAGTAGGTGACGGCGGCGCCCAGCTGGGCGGCCTTCTTCATGATGCCCCAGCCCACGTTGCCGTAGCCGGAGATGGCGATCTTCTTGCCCTCGATGGTGTCGTTCTCGTGCTTGAGCACTTCCTGCAGATAGTAGATAGCGCCGTAGCCGGTGGCCTCGGGACGGATCAGGGAGCCGCCGTAGCTCAGGCCCTTGCCGGTGAGCACGCCGTTCTCCCACACGCCCTTCAGGCGGCGGTACTGGCCATACAGGTAGCCGATCTCGCGGCCGCCCACGCCCATATCACCGGCGGGAACGTCGATGTCGGGCCCGATGTAGCGATACAGAGCCGTCATGAAGCTCTGGCAGAAACGCATGACCTCGGCGTCGGACTTGCCGGCGGGATCAAAGTCGGAACCGCCCTTGGCACCGCCGATGGGGAGGCCGGTCAGGCTGTTCTTGAAGGTCTGCTCGAAGCCCAGGAACTTGATGATGCCCTCATACACGTTCTTCTGGAAGCGCAGGCCGCCCTTGTAGGGGCCGATGGCGCCGTTGAACTGGCAACGCCAGCCGCGGTTGGTGTGCCACTGGCCGTTGTCGTCGCACCACACAACGCGGAAGGTGAACATACGCTCGGGCTCGACCATGCGGTTCAGCAGGTCGACCTTCTCATACTCGGGGTGCTTCTCGATGACAGGCTCCAGAGAGGACAGGACTTCCTCCACGGTCTGCACGAACTCGGGCTCGTTGCCATGCTTGGTTCTGACGTTCTCCAGAACGCTGGCCAGATAAGCATTCATAATAATTGCCTCCTCAAAAATTGTTCCAAGATTGTTCAAAATCGAATGGGTGGATGAAATTTGCTCATACCCCCATCCGTTCTGATAATAACACCATTCCGGCAAATACTCAAGGGGGTTATTCCGAAAATCGTCCCTCGCGACCGTAAAATCTTTCCGTCTTTTTTTGTGCACTTTGTAAAAATTGCACAGTTCATAATTTGCACCCACCGGCCGCTGCAAATTATGGATTCCGGCAAATTGACGATTATTTCACAATTTCGGGATATGAACTCTTTCGTGTGCAAAATTCCCGTCCGGCAGTTTTTGTATTGACATTTACAATATTTCCTTTATAATAGAGTCGACAGGACACCCGTCTTTTTTCCGGAAAAGGCGGGTCGTTCGCTGAAAAACGACAGCCGCAGCGTTTTCCCTCCCTCATGCGGCAGAATGGAGATTTTGTTATGTCCACTTATTCCATGACCGTGGCCGGGCTTCAGCGGGAGCTGCCCATCTGTAAGGTCACCGACGATCTGTATATCGGCGCGTTCATCTGCTTCGGCGATGCCGAGCTGACCGAGGCCTGCGGCCGGGAGCTGCTGAAGCTGCTGGAGCCGGGCAGCTATGACTATCTGTTTACCGCAGAGGCCAAGAGCATTCCCCTGATCCACGAGATGGCCCGCCAGTCCGGGGCCAAGAAGTATTTTATCGCCCGGAAGGGGCCCAAGGCCTATATGCCCGACCCCATCCACGTGGAGGATCAGTCCATCACCACCGCCGGCACCCAGAAGCTGTATCTGGGCCGGGATGACGCGGACCTGATCCGCGGCAAGCGCATCGTGCTGATGGACGACGTGATCTCCACCGGCGGCAGCCTGAAGGCCATGGAGGATCTGGTGGCCCTGGCCGGCGGCACCGTGGTGGGCCGCATCGCCGTTCTGGCCGAGGGCGACGCCGCCAAGCGCCACGACATCAGGTTCCTGGCTCCCCTGCCTTTGTTCAACGCCGACGGCTCCGTGAAATAATCCGCTCTCCCCTGCGGCGCTTTGCTGCGGGGGAGATTTTTTATACACTTCCTTGATGCTGTAAGGTTTTTGCAAAAAAGTGGTGACAACCAATGGAAACGGTAGTATAATATAAACAAATCCAAGCTGTTGATGGAGAGCAGAAAGGGTGCTTTCGTATGAAAAAGCAGATACTGATTACCATTGGACGCGAATACGGCAGCGGCGGGCATGACCTGGCAGCCCTGCTGAGCCAGCGGCTGGGCATCCGGATGCTGGACCGGGAGCTGATCGACGAGCTATGGAAAAATGACCCGGAAATGCAGCGTCTGGCCCAGGAATACGACGAGCGGCCGGTGAACCGGATCCTCAGCCGCAGGATCAACGAGTTTGACAACTCCATCCCCCACAACGTGGCCCAGCGTCAGTTCGATATGATCCGCCAGATCGCCGACAGCGGCGAGTCCGTCATTTTTGTGGGCCGCTGCGCCGACTATGCCCTGGCCGGGCGGCCGGGCCTGCTACGGATCTTCTGCCGGGCGGACCTGGGCCTGCGAATCCGCCGCATTGAGCAGCGGCACAATCTGTCCAAGAAAAAGGCCGCCCTGCTGGTGGCTAAGACAGACCGGCACCGCAGGGTCTACTATCACCACCATACCGGGCAATTCTGGGGTCACAGCTCCTGCTATGACCTGACGGTGAACACCGGCGTGCTGGGCGTGGAGAAAACCGCCGAGACCATGGAGGCGTTCATCCGGGCCTTTTGGGAGCAGGATTGACCCACCGAAATAGCCGATTGACAAGGAAAACAGCCAGCTGAAAAGCGGTATTACTTTACAGAAAGAGGCGTGACCCACGGTCACGCCTCTTTCTGTATTTTATGGAAAATCGCTTACACAAACCATTCGTTTTCCGCCCGTCGGGTATAGACGTCCTCCAGCTCGTGCTGGTGGAACAGGTATCCCGGGTCGTCAAAGTACTTGGCCCCGGAGGGGCATTTTTTGACGCAGGCGCAGCACTTGATGCAGATGCCCCTGACCTGGGACACGTCCGCCGGGTCGATGGAGCCCATGGGACACAGCTCCGCGCACAGGCCGCAGCCGCCGCACCTGTCCGGGTCCGTTTTCGGCTTCACCTTCAGGATGTTGATGGGGTTTCCGTGGCGGTCCCGGGGGGTGTAATAGGGGCGGATGGGCGTTTCGCCCCGGACCGATACGGGGGCCATTTCCGTCCCGGCTTGTCCCGCCAATTTCTCGCAGATTTCCCGGGCAAAAGCGGCTTGTCCCGCCATGTCCCCATCGTCCGGGCGGCCCGCCCCCAGGGTGCGGGAAAAACTGTGCTCCCCCACGAAGGCTCCGGCCGCCACGCAGCGGAAGCCGTCCTCCTGGAGGATGTCCCGCAGCTCTATGAGGGCGTCGTCATAGTTCCGGTTGCCGAACAGCACCACCGGCACCGCCAGCGCTCCCCCGCCCCGGACCTTTTCCCGCAGGAACGGCAGCAGCACATTGGGCACCCGCCCGGCGTATACCGGCGTTCCCAGCACCACCAGGTCCGATTGGCAGAAATTCAGCTCCTGCTGCCGGACCTGGGGCCGGGTGAAGTCCAGACTGCGGCAGGGCGCCGCCAGCAGCCGGGCAAGCTCCCCGGCAATGTGCGTTACCGTGCGCTCCGTGGTTCCGGTGCCGCTGAAATACACGGCCCAAACGGTTGTCATGATATTTCCCCTCTTTTGTGTATTTTTGTGGGTTTTATAGACTGAAATCTTCCTCTTTCAGCCCGTCGGTGGACAGCTGGGCCGGACGGGGCGGCACCCGCTTCAGGGGGTCATACCGGAAGCGGAAGCAGCGATTCTCCGCCGCCACAATGCCCCTTTTCACGCAGGCCACCTGGGTCTCGTTGATGCGGACCCCCTGGGTGCAGTAGGCGCAGCGGGGCTCGATATCCTTGCGAAACAGCATGAAACCGCCCTCCTTACAGCGTATCCAGCCGCACCTTACCGTCCTCTGCCGTGGCCCGCAACTGGGTGATGGGGTGCTCGAAGCTGTCGATGATCCGGGCCGCCATGGGGTCCTCCAGCTCCTTCTGGATGCAGCGGCGCAGATTCCTGGCCCCGTAGGCGGCGGAATAGGAGGAGTGCACCAGGTGGGAAACCAGCGCGTCGTCATAGCTGAAGCTGTAGCCCTTCTCCTTCAGGGAGGCCTGGAGCTCATCCAGCATGATCCGGGCGATGGCGGCGAAGTTCTCCTCCGTCAGCTGGTGGAAATAGACGATCTCGTCCACCCGGTTGATAAACTCCGGACGCAGGAACTCCCGCAGGGCCTTCATGGTGCGCTCCCGGCCCTGGTCATCGGCGCTGCGGCCAAAGCCCACGGACCCGGTGGCCTTGTCGGACCCGGCGTTGGAGGTCATGACGATGACGGTGTTCTCAAAGTTCACCTTGCGGCCGTGGGCGTCGGTGACCTCGCCGTCGTCCAGAATCTGCAGCAGGATGTTCAGCACGTCCGGGTGGGCCTTCTCGATCTCGTCAAACAGGATGACGGAATAGGGCTTGCGGCGGATCTTTTCCGTCAACTGCCCCGCCTCGTCATAGCCCACATAGCCCGGAGGTGAACCAACCAGACGGGAAACAGAATGCTTCTCCATGAACTCCGACATATCCAGGCGGATCAGGGCGTCCGGGGTGTTGAACAGGTCGGCGGCCAGCTGCTTCACCAGCTCCGTCTTGCCAACGCCGGTGCTACCCACGAAAATGAAGCTGACGGGCTTGTGCTTGGGGGAAATGCCCACGCGGCTGCGGCGGATGGCGGCGGACACGGCGGAAACCGCCTCGTCCTGGCCCACAATGTGCTGCTTCAGCCGGTCCTCCAGCTGGGACAGGCGCTTGAACTCCTCTTCCTTGATCTTGCTGGCGGGAATCTTGGTCCACATCTCGATGACCCGGGCGATGTTGTCCATGGTCAGCTGGGGCATACCCTTGGCCTCCAGGGCGGAAAGCTCCTGCTGCAGCCGCAGCTCCTGGCTGCGGAGCTGGGCAATGCGGGCATAGCGGGCGTCCAGCTCCTCCTGGGTGAACTCCTGACCCTCCGCCGGCTGGGCGGACATGAGGTTCTCCCGCTCGAAGGTGACGTTTTCCAGGTCCCGCTTGACCTCCATCCGGCGGTTGATATCCGGGTCGTGAAGGTTCATATCGGAGCAGGCCTCGTCGATCAGGTCGATGGCCTTGTCCGGCAGGAAGCGGTCGGTGATGTACCGCTCGGACAGCACCACCGCCTGGCGCAGCACCCCCTGGGGGATAGAGACGCCGTGGTAATTCTCATAGTAATGGGCGATGCCCTGGAGAATTTTCAGGGTATCCTCCAGGCTGGGCTCGTTGACGGTCACCGGCTGGAAGCGGCGCTCCAGGGCGGTGTCCTTTTCAATATGCTTGCGGTATTCGTTGAAGGTGGTGGCGCCGATGACCTGAATCTCGCCCCGGGACAGGGCGGGCTTGAGGATATTGGCGGCGTTCATGCTACCCTCGGCGTCGCCGGCGCCCACGATGTTGTGGACCTCGTCAATCACCAGGATGATGTTCCCCAGCTTGCGGATCTCCTCGATGAGGCCCTTCATGCGGCTTTCAAACTGGCCCCGGAACTGGGTGCCCGCCACCAGCGCCGTCAGGTCCAGCAGGTACACCTGCTTATCCCGCAGCTTGAAGGGCACGTCCCCGGCGGCGATGCGCTGGGCCAGGCCCTCGGCAATGGCGGTTTTGCCCACACCGGGCTCACCGATGAGGCAGGGGTTGTTCTTCTGGCGGCGGTTCAGAATCTGCACCACCCGCTGAATCTCCTCCTCCCGGCCGATGACCGCGTCCAGCTTGCCGTCCCGGGCCCGCTGGCTGAGATTGATGCAGTAGCTGTCCAGGTACTTGTGCTTTTTATCGGCCTTGCGGCCCTTGGGGGCCTCCTCCCGGCCGGAGGGGGCGTCGGACTTCTCCGCCGGGGGATTGCTGCCGCCGAACAGGCGGTTCAGGAACGGGAAGGTGGCGGTCTTGCCGCTTTCGCCGTCGTCCTCGTCGTCCTCATCCTGGGGGGCAGGCATGTCGCTGAGCTCCTCGGCCCCGCCGAAGGCCTGCATCATCTCGTTGTTGATGTTCTCCAGGTCCTCCGGAGAGATGCCCATTCGCTTCATCATCTCCTCCACCTGGGGCAGGCCCAGCTGGGCGGCACACTTCAGGCACAGGCCCTCGTTGACCATTTCGCCCTTTTCATTCTGCCGGGAAATAAAGACCACGGCCACATTTTTCTTACATTTGGAACAAAGAGTCGGTTGCATGGTTTCCCTCCGTTATCTGGGTAAATTGTTCACAGCACCGCCGAAAGGCCCAGCGGCGTCAGGTTTGCGAAGAATCTCAGCAGGATGGTGCTGTCGATGAGCTCCGGGGTCAGGAGCCAGCCGAAGCGCTGCATGGCCCACACCACCGCAAACAGCAGCAGTCCGCAGCCCGCCAGGCACAGGACCGCGCCGCCCAGGCTGTTGAGAGTGCTGATCAGGGGCAGATTGGTGACCAGAGCGTTCAGAGGCTTCATCAAAAGCCCCAGCACCAGCGACAGCAGCAGGAACGACACCGCATACACCACCGTGTCGGCCACAGACCTGGTCACGCTGAGGACCACGGCCCGGATCAGGGTCTCCCCTGTTTCCTGCACCTGCTGCTGGACGTTGTTCAGCATTTTCTGCAGGCCGTCGCCCCGGAAGCTGAGGGCCTGGAGCATCTGGCTGGCGTCGGCAGGCTGGCTGTTCTGCACAATCTGCTCCACACGCTGGGTCACCCGGGGTTCCACCCACCGCATGACAGGCTCGGACAGGTGGTCGGCGGCCCAGGCGGCTCCCAGCAGGGACACCACAACGATCAGCAGCCCTGCCAGGCTTTTCAGCAGACCTCTCCTGGCCCCCACCACGGCAGCGACGATCAGCGCCGCCAGCACCAGGATATCGGCAATTACGGACATAAGCATTCTCCTTTCTGTTATCAGGGCAGGAACACGCTGGCGGCGGCAGAGCCGGCCAGCACCGCAGAGCCGTCGCTACGCATGAGCACATCCCCGGCGCTGCTGACACCCTGCAGGGTGGCGTACTCCCTGAGGCTCTTGTTATAGATCACCAGCCGGTCGGCAAACAGCACCGCCACATACCGGCCGCAGGCGGACATGCTCAGCACATCGCCGTCCAGGTCCAGGGACCCCAGCTCCTTGCCATCGCTGTTCACCGTCACCAGACGCAGCTGGCTGCCCACCTTGTACCGGCCCAGCAGCACGGCGGCATAGCCGTCGCCGCCCAGGCTGCACCGACGCAGAACGCCGCCGTTGTAGTCGTAGGAGGCGGCGGCCCGGCCCTTCTGGTCGATGAAATGCAGGCTGTCCTCCGCCACGGCGCAGTAGCGCTTGCCTACCAGCCCCAGGTCATACACCGCCACGCCGGCCAGGTCGCAGGTGGCGTAGGCCTCCTGCCGGTCCAGCTTATACAGGACGATGCTGCTGGTGAAGGAGCCCTGGGACTGGCCCATGGTGACGGCGGCCATCTCCTTGCCGTCCCGGGACACGGAGGAGGTCATCAGGAAGCTGTCGGCAGAGTGAAAGGCAAACTCCTTTACACCATCCTCGTCGTATACCTCCACGGCGGCCTTGTAGCCCCGCTCGTTGAGCGTCACCGCCAGGCGGCCCTCCCGGGTCAGGGAAACGGAGAAAATCTCGCCGCCGCAGGTGATTTTGCGGACCAGACCCTGGGCATTGAGGATATACACGTCGCTGCCGCCGATGTCGTATGCGGCGGCCAGACTGCCGGTTCCGGTCACTGTACAGGAAGTCCACTTTACAGTCTCGTTGCAGACCACCTGGCCGTCCTCCTGCATCACCAGCAGCTGGCTGTTGGTGACGATGGCCAGGCTGCCGTCCAGAGAGGCGAAGCGGCTGGTGCGGTCGGCGGCGTAGTGGTACAGCTGGGCGCAGCCGGTCTCGTCCTTTTTGGCCCGGGCATAGGTCACGCTGCGGCGCAGCCCGTCGAAGGCGGTGGTATCCGTCAGGGCGGCGATGAGCACCACCGCCAGCAGCACCACGGCCACCGCCGCAAACCATATGGGCTTCAATTCCGGCCGCTTCCGGTGCTGCACCCGGCGGGGCGCCTCCTCCTGGGGGTTGCCCCGGTCAAATTCCATTCGGTCCGTTGAGTCTTTCATCTTCATACCACACCCTTGTCAGGTACAGACCTCCCGGCGGGGCGGTGGGCCCGGCCAGGGTACGGTTGCCGCTGTCCAGGATCACAGGGATCTCCTCCGGCGTCAGCTTCCCCTCCGCCGCGTAGAGCACCGTGCCGGTGATGGCCCGTACCATATTATACAGAAAGCCGTTGGCGCAGACCTTCAATTCCAAAAGGTCCCCCTGCCGCCGGACCCGGCAGTAGTAGATGGTGCGGACGGTACTACGGACGTTGGTGCGCACGCTGCGCACGGCGGCGAAATCGTGGGTCCCCTCGAACATCCGGGCCGCCCGGTCCATGACCTCCTCGTCCAGGCGCTTGGGATAAAAATACGCCCTGTTCACATAAAACGGGTTCTTCACCCGGGAATTGTAGATGCGATAGGTATACTCCTTGCGGATGCAGGAGCCGATGGCGTTGAAATCCTCCGCCACCTCATAGGCCGCCTTCACCACGATGTCCTCGGGAATGTGGGTGTTGACGGCAAAGGGCAGCCGGTCCACGGGAATACGGGAATTGGTGCGGAAATTGGACACATAGTGCTCGGCGTGGACCCCGGCGTCGGTGCGGCCGCAGCCGGTGCACTTGATGGGCTCGCCGCACACCATGGACAGGCCCCGCTCCAGGGTCTGGGCCACGGTGACCTCGGTTTTCTGCACCTGCCATCCGTGGTAGGCGGTGCCGTTGTACATCAGGATCAGTGCGATGTTGCGCATAGCGTACCTCTTTCAGATTCCCAGCCGCCCCAGGGCGATGACCCCCGCCGTCAGGGCCGCAAACCCCGCCAGGACCCACAGGTCCGCCGGGCGGAAGTGCAGCACATGAAGGGCGGTGCGGCCTTCGCCGCCGTGGTAGCAGCGGCACTCCATGGCCGTGGCCAGCTCGTCGGCCCGGCGGAAGGCGCTGATGAACAGGGGCACCAGGATAGGCACCAGGGCCTTGGCCCGCTGGAAGATATTGCCGGATTCAAAGTCCGCGCCCCTGGCCTTCTGGGCGGACATGATCTTGTCCGTCTCCTCGATGAGGGTGGGGATAAAGCGCAGGGCGATGGACATCATCATGGCCAGCTCGTGGACGGGCAGGCGCAGCTTCTTCAGGGGGGATAGCAGACTCTCCAGTCCGTCCGTCAGGGAGATGGGGCTGGTGGTGTAGGTCAGCAGGAAGGTGCCCATGATGAGCATCACGATCCGCAGCACCATGAAGATGGCGGAGCGCAGACCCTCCTGGGAGATATGGCTCAGCAGCCAGCCGGTGCCCAGGGGGGTACCGCTGGTGAAGAACAGGTTCATAATGGCCGTGAAGGCCACGATGACCCAGATGGGCTTCAGGCCTCGGGTCAGGGACCGGAAGGGCACCCGGGAAACAATGATGCACAGGGCCAGCAACGCCGCCACGATGGCGTAGGTCACCACCCCCTGGGCGTTGAACAGGGCCACAATGTACAGGATCACCGCCAGGAGCTTGGTGCGGGGGTCCAGCCGGTGGATGAAGGTATTGCCCGGGAAAAACTGGCCCAGGGTGATATCTCTCAGCATACGCCCGCCTCCCCTCTTAGGGAGAGCAGAGCCTGCTCCAGCTCGTCCACGGTGTAGACCGCGGTGTCGATGTCCAGGCCCATGCGCTGCAGCTTCTGCCGCAGCTCCTTGGGCGAGCGCTCGGACGAGTTTGTCAGGAACAGGAACTGCTTGCCGTTTTCGTTCAGCCAGCTGACAAACTCCCTGACGCCCGGCAGCAGCTGGTTGCCGAGATAGATCACGCCGTCCATGTCGCAGATAAAGCCCTTCCGGGCGCGTAATTCTTCCAGATTCATCTCTTTGACTCCCCTCTTCCCGCTCCTGCGGCGGGGTATCTTTTTTCATTTGCTTACAAACTCAGTATATGGGATAAGATCCGGAAAAGCAAGGCAGTTTGCACAAATTTAATGAAGATTTATTGTTGATTTTACCAATCAGCGCAGGAAGCCCTCGAGAATCTTCTCCTCCGCCTCCTCCGGCGTCAGGCCAAGCGTTTCCAGCTTCAGCAGCTGTTCGCCCGCGATCTTGCCGATGGCGGCCTCGTGCATGAGCGTTGCATCCACATGATTGCAGGTGATCTCCGGAATGGAGCGCACCTTCGCCGCGCCCATGATGATCGAATCGCACGACACATGGCCGAAGCAGGGGGCGTTACCCTGCACACGCGGATAAAAGACCTGCGTGGACTGCTCCTTTGCAACAGAGCGGGAGACGACGCGTGTGCGCGCGCCCGCGCCGTTCAAAATCACATCCATCTCGCTCACGGCATGCTGATCGCCTGCTGTCAGGAGTTTTTCGTTGATCTGCACCTCGGAATTTGCGCCGTTGGCCTCGCACTTCGTATAGCGCTTCGTGTCGTCAACGCCGCCGATCTGGCTGGTGTCCATAACGATGGACGCACCTTCTTCGAGATATACGATGGTCTGCGGGTTCAGAATGCGCTTGCCGGTGCCTTCGCCCTCGCCGTAGTGCTTCTCAATATAGTGCACCTTCGCGTTTTTGCCGATGTAGAAGGTGTGGATGCCGTCGTGCTCGGAGTCGCAGTCGCCGCAGTTATGGATGCCGCAGCCGGCCACGATCGTCACGTCCGCGCCCTCGCCGACAAAGAAGTCGTTGTAGACCAGATCGTGGAAGCCGGACTTGCTCAGGATGACCGGAATGTGGACGTTTTCGCTCTTGGTGAAGGGCGCGATGCGGATGTCGATGCCGTCCTTGTCGGTCTTGGAGACAATCTGGATATGCTCAGAGTTCTGGCGGAATGCCTTCTGACCGTCAAGACGGATGTTGACCGCACCGTCCGGAATGCCCGTCATATCCGAGACGGTCTTGAGAATGCTTTTCTGAATGTCGTTCAGCATGTTCCGTTCACCTCCAGCAGATTGCAGCCCGCGACGGTCTGCGACAGCAGCTTCGGATAGAGTTCATCCGCTGTACCACGCCCGGCAATTTCGCCGTTTGCGATCAGGACGATCTCGTCGGCCAGCCGGATGATGCGCTCCTGATGAGAGATGATGAGAATCGTGCGGCCGCCCTTTTCATGAAGTTCGCGGAACGTCTCCGTCAGCCTGGCAAACGACCACAGATCGATGCCTGCCTCCGGCTCGTCGAAAATCATAATCCGGGAGTTTTTGGCCAGCAGCGTCGCAATCTCGATGCGCTTGACCTCGCCGCCGGACAGACTTGTGTCCACGTCACGGCTCAGATAGTCGCGTGCACACAGGCCCACCTGCGTCAGATAGGAACATGCCTCGTCATGCGAGAGCGGTTTGCCCGCCGCAATGGTCAGAAGGTCGGAGACTTTCATGCCCTTAAATCTGGGCGGCTGTTGGAAGGAATACGAAATACCGCGCTTTGCGCGGTCAGTGATGGAAAGGCCGGTAATGTCTTCGCCGTCCAGCAGGATCTGCCCGCCGGTCGGCGCGGCGAGGCCCATGATCAGCTTGGCAAGCGTCGTCTTGCCGCCGCCGTTCGGGCCGGTAATGACAAGGAATTTTCCGTCTTCTACGTCCAGAGAGACGTTTTTGACGATGTCCGCGCGTCCCTGCGCGTCAGCCGCAGTCAGGCTAAGATTCTTGAGTGTGAGCATGTGTGTTCCTCTTTTATTCTAAATAAACTGAGAGTATTCTATCATAGTTTGTTCATTTGTGCAATGAATAGCCCGTTTTTCCAGAAAACTTTCTCTGTTTTTCCGGGAAAATTCCGTGTGCCTTCCTGTACAAACGACGCAATGTCTGCTATAATATAAACAATATAAGCAGAATGTCTATCGGTAAAGGAGCGTGGGTCTGTTGTCTGATTTATCTGCCGTCGTCTTTGTGCCTGACGACACCGCAAAAACAGGATCTCCCCGTCCAATGATGCTGCAAGCGATCATGGGGACGCCGCTGCTGTCGTGGCTGACGCGTTCTCTGGCCGCAGGCGGGGTTGGACGCTTCTTTTTGGTCTGCCACGAGCGGTTTTTGTCCGAGGCGAAGCGCTGCTTCCCGGACGGCTGCGAGTTGAGCTGCGCAAAGCTTGAGGAGACTGCCGACCAGCTTCATGTCTTTTTGTCTACGGCCGACGAGCAGGAGGAGGACGTCATCGTCGTCACCGGCCCTGCTGTGATCGATCCCTTTGCCGTTGATGAAGCGGCATTTTCCGGCGCACCGGCCGAAAGCGGCGTAAGTTCCGTGAGCCGTCAGGCGCTGATGGATGCGCTGGATGATACGTTTATCTTCACCGACTTCATGAAAGAACACGGTGTTCCGTATACCGACCGCGACGGTGTTTATGCCGTTTCGTCCATGCAGCAGCTGGCCGAATGGAAGCCGGTTCTCAGCCGGGGCGTTTTGTACGATCTGGCCGCCGCAGGTGTGTCGGTCTGGGACTATGACAATACCTATGTCGAGCCGACCGTTTTTGTCGGGGCCGGGACGGAACTGCTGCCCGGAACTGTGCTGCGCGGCACGACATCCATCGCCGACGGCTGCACCATCGGCCCGAACAGCTATCTGGAAAACGTAAAGGTCGGAGAAAACACAAGAGTCAACGCCTCGCAGGTCTACGATTCCGAGATCGGCTCCGACACGACCGTCGGCCCCTTCGCCTATGTCCGTCCGGGTTCGCGTATCGGGTCGCATGTGCGCTGCGGCGATTTCGTGGAGGTCAAGAACTCCACCATCGGCGACGGCACGAAAATCTCCCATCTGACTTACATCGGCGACAGCGACGTGGGCCGGGATATCAACTTTGGCTGCGGCACGGTCACGGTCAACTATGACCGCGTGAAAAAATCCCGCACGGTTATCGACGACAACGCCTTCATCGGCTGCAACGCGAATCTCATCGCACCCGTTCACATCGGAGAAGGCGCGTATATTGCCGCCGGGTCCACCGTGACCGACGACGTGCCCCCCGCAGCGCTTGCCATTGCCCGCGCCCGCCAGCAGAACAAGCGCGACTGGGCCAACCGGCACAAGCTGAAGGAAAAGAAATAATTTTTGTATCCCCGGCGGCAGGGGCCGCCATTCAAATATAAAATCAACACAGAACAAGAACAGACCGAACAACACAAGAGAGAGGGTAATTTCATATGATTTCTCATGGTAAGAACGTCAAGGTATTCTGCGCCAACGCCAACCGTCCGTTTGCCGAGGGTGTCTGCCGCAAGCTGTGGCTGCCGCTGGGCGACTGCACGGTAACGACCTTTGCCGACGGCGAGGTTTCCCTGACGATCAATGAATCTGTCCGCGGCAGCGATGTGTTTCTGGTCCAGTCGACCTGCAAGCCGGTCAACAACAACCTGATGGAGCTGCTCATCATGATCGACGCCTTCCGCCGCGCCTCCGCAGGCCGCATCACCGCGGTCATTCCGTACTTCGGCTATG
>OMAM01000710.1_pt1 | contig 15504 bp, 20 predicted proteins | sample 1644621 | NCBI WGS metagenome assembly OMAM01 (sample SAMEA103958120, study PRJEB25191) | human gut metagenome | biome: human-associated habitat [ENVO:00009003]; feature: intestine environment [ENVO:2100002]; material: feces | place: Germany | collected 2013/2015 | reverse complement strand
CCACAGTATCTTGTCTATCACCTCAAACGTCACTCCCCATTCTTTCAGGGTGGAGTAACAGAACCAGTACACGTTTATTCCCACGAATAGAATACTGACAGCCCGCATAAAGTCCATGACCTTTGCAAGTCCTCTTAAATCATCTTCATTCTGCATAATTGAAATTTTTATAGTTATTAAATACGTCTTTGTTTCTTCTTCTTTTTCTTCTTGGGTGGCGGAACTTGGCTGTTGTCGGGTGGCGTATCATTCCCACCAGATAAAAGGCTGAACAGTCCCGCAATGGTTTTACCTGTATTTTCAAGGTGTCCGGTCGGGTTAAATTCCGGCGTGTGTTCCTGCGTTTCCTGTTTGCTGTTTCCCGACAAAGTACGGGAGCCGGAAAACAGGTCATTGAACACATTGGCGGAAAAGTCCTTTCCCAACCGTGAACCGTTCAGGACGGTACGGTTTTCGTGGTCGATGAATGTTACACCGTATATCCTGCCTGTATCGTTCTGCCGGAAAAGAACATCTATACCTTTCTTTTTCAGTTCTTGTTCCAGTTCCTTACGATTATGGGCGGATTTCATCACTCCGCCGACTGTCCGGCGAGTACGCTCTTTCAGGTTCTTGTCCTGAATGTCCTTTGTGGATTTCTTGATGTGTCGCTGGATGGCTTCGTAACCTACCGACTTACCCAAAGAGGAAGATTTGAACGGGTTTCCCTGTTTCTCGCCGTTATCATTGGTAGCCGAATAGACAATGCCATTATAGGGTTTACCGTTCACTTCCCCTTTCACTTCTTCCGCCTGTACATTATATATAGATAGCAACGCTTTGTATTCCGTAAAACTTTGGAAACGGTAACTGCTGGCAAGGGCTTTCACCGTATTGGATAACTGGTGCTTTACGTCCCCTGCCCGGTAGTCCACCTTTTTAAGTTCCGGGCGGTCGGCTGCCTGTTTCTTTTCTGCCGGATGCAGACCGTACTTCAGTTCCAGTTCACGGGTGATTTGCTTGCTGCGGATATGCTCGAACTTGTCGTTTATCTTTTTGCCTGTTTCATCTACCCGGATGGAAACGATATGTATATGATGCCTTGCAATATCACAGTGCTTATATACCATGTACGGCTGGTTGCCGTACCCCAACTTATCCATATATTCTTTGGCTATATCCGCAAGCTGGCTGTCCGAAAGTACATCGTCCGGGTGTGGGTTCAGGGAAATATGGATAATCGGTTTTTCCGTTTTCAGGTCTGCGGGCAAGTGCATATCGAAACATTCCATACATCGCCGGATGCTGAAATTCCCGTCCTCGCTCTCAAACATACGGTTACTTAAAAGTACCTTTCCCAGTTCTTCGTCCACCTTGTTTTGGTTGTAGGATAGCGCACCGAACAGGGAACTGCCTACGCTTATCTTTGCAACCATCTTGTTTCAAACTCACGGGTTAGTTCAATAATTTGGCGGTTCAGGTCGGCAAGTTCTATCGTTGCCTTTTCCAGTTTATAAAGAAATGCGAGTGCTTTCTTCTCTGAAAAATTGGTATTGAGAGCCTTTACCACCTGATTATAATTCACGGCGATACCCCTGTACTGGGAATATAAAGCGGTCAGCCGGGTATAATATTCGACTGCCGCCTTGTCGATTTTAATCACTTTAAACGGTTCGCCGAAGATGCGGGCGGTGATAAAATGCGCTTTGGTGCGCATACCGGACTGGTCGAACAATGCCAAAAAGCGGGCGTGGTCTATCGCATTGAAGCTGATAGAGTACCGGAACACTGCCGGGTCTGCTTTGGGCTTTCGTCCTGCGCCACCCGGATGGGGCGCATTTTCATTTTTCTGTTTCATGCTACATTTTTTTTAAAGGGTTACGACTTCGGAGTGACCCTATCCCGGCTTCGTCCGGGCAAGGCGTTCAAAGCTGCTGAAAGAATTTCAAGCTGCTTAGAACACACCTTGCTATGTTCCAGTGAACATAAAAAATCCGCCTACGGACGGATTGGAGTTAGCGGAGATTGGAACGCTCCCGACACCGGGGGCATGGTTAGCCTGACCTATACCTTTCGGCTGCAAAGTAACGGGTATTAAAAACGCTGTGAAATAGCGGGTTATAGGACAAATGAGGACAAACGGGGACATTTGAGGACACATCTCGAAAAGGGTTGTTTTTCTACGTTTATTTGTCCCGGATTTAAGAAAGAAAGCAATATGGATAGATGGAAATATGTAACGGAAAGCAGACGGAAAGAAAGCGGTTTTGAAAACTTGAAAACAAGATTTCAAGATTGCAATCTTTCAAGAAAGCAAGAAAACAAACTGGATGGAATGATTGAAAGGAAACGGTCTTTCAATCAGGAAAACAAGCTATCCGTAAAGAAAGCAAGCTGTCTTTGTGGAATGAATGAAAACAAAAAAGCAAGAAAGAAAATAGTTTGTCTTTGCAGAAAGAAAGAAGTCATTCCGGCTTTCGTGCTATCAGTATGGAATGAAAGAAAACTATCCGGCTTACTGCATGGATGGATAACAATAAAGATGTATCACAATAATTCAGTATTACAATGAAGAAAGAAACTTTGTATGTGGCTTTCTCTACCCAAAAGGGCGGGGTCGGCAAAACAACATTCACTGTCTTGGTGGCAAGTTACCTGTACTACCTGAAAGGGTATAACGTGGCGGTCGTGGATTGCGATTACCCGCAACATTCTATTGCCGCTATGCGCAAACGGGATGCCGAACAGGTGAATGGCGATGAGTATTACAAACAGCTTGCCTTTCACCAGTTCAAGACGTTGGGAAAGAAAGCGTACCCGGTCTTATGCAGTTCACCGGACGAAGCGATAAAAACGGCGGATGAATTTCTTGCGTCTGCCGGGTCGGATTATGATGTAGTCTTTTTCGACTTGCCCGGAACGGTGAACAGTGAGGGTGTTATTAATTCCCTTTCAGGAGTGGATTATATTTTCACTCCCATAGCCGCTGACCGGGTGGTATTGGAAAGTAGCCTTTCCTTTGCGGTGGCAATTCATAAACTGCTGGTAAAGAATGAAGCGTGCCGACTGAAAGGGCTGCACCTGTTTTGGAACATGGTAGATGGCAGAGAAAAAACAGACCTGTACACCCTGTATGAACAGACCATAGGGGAACTGGAACTACCGCTTATGAAAGTATTTATCCCGGACACAAAACGGTTCAAGAAAGAACTGGACGCACAACGCAAAACTGTGTTCCGTTCTACGCTGTTCCCGGTGGACAAACGGCTGGTAAAGGGTAGCAACATGGAAGAACTGATAACTGAAATCGCATACCTTATAAAACTGTAACGATATGGCAAAGCAAAGCGGCGGGAAACCGCAAATTGACGAAGATTTTATGAAAGAGATTATTTCACAGGGCTTGCCCGTGAAGAAACAGGAAACGCCAACATCGGCGGCGGTGGAAACACCGGATAAGCCGGAAACAGTGAATAAGAAAGAAATCAAGGCAGAACCAAAGGAAGAAAAGGCGGTGAAAGAACCTGCCCGCCGGAAAAAGAACACTCCGGGCGATTACCGGGAAACCTATTTCATGCGGGTGGACTTGACCGACCGACAACCGTTATATGTCAGCCGTACCACCCACGAAAAGCTAATGAAGATAGTAACCGTTATCGGCGGACGCAAGGCAACCGTCAGCAGCTATGTAGAAAATATCCTGCTCCGGCATTTCGAGCAGTTTCAGGACGAGATAAACGAACTGTACGAAAGCAAATTTGAAAAGCCGTTCTGATATGTTGAAATGGTTTATTATCGGAACAATCCTGTATTACGCCATCCTCTTATGGCGATACCGGGATAGCTTGGGAACATGGTTCACGGGTGGGAAAAGAGAGCCGGAACAACCGGAAAGTAAACCGACCGTGAAAGCCGGAAACGGGGATTGTCTTGTAGGTGCAAGCCGTTACCGGATAGGACAAATGAGGACAAACGGGGACATATCAGGACACCTTTCAAAAGGGGTTGATAATGCTTCTATATTTGTCACGCAAAGCGAGGGAACGGTAACTGAAACACCTGCTGCGCAAGCGATTGATACCGAATTTGAAATGGAATTTGAAACGGAAGATACGGAAGAAACGGACGTTTCGGCGGATGAAATCGAAGCGGAAGAAATCGCCTGCTACATGGGTGACGGTGAACCGGAAATGGCACAGGGTATCACGCTGGGGGAACTGGCGCAAATGGTTCAGGTCATTCAGATAAAACAAGCGTCCGAAACGGAAGAACGGCAAGCGGTTCAAACCATCTGCCGGACGGAAACAAACCTGTTTCATTCGCTGGTGGAGCAGATTAACGGGGGCAGGTCACGGGTGGCGGAACTTTTACAAAAGCATGAGATACCCGTGCCCGCCACTGTCCCGGCTGCCGGAAGTAATGAAATGGCAGACTTTGACATGAACGATTTTCTTTAATGGTAAACTTTAAATAATAAGATGATGAAACAAAGGGATTACGGTTAAGACAAACCTTTCTGAACACTGGGGAACACTCCCCGCAACCACAAAAATTCAATTATTAATCACTCCGCCGGGCGGACTATCCAACCGTCCGGCAATTTAAAAATCAATGTATTTATAATGAAAAAGAAAGTTCTCTTTTCGGCAGTCGCTCTATTGGCTGCATCCGCTACGTTTGCACAAGGTAACGGCATGGCGGGTATTACAGAAGCTACCAACATGGTAACATCCTATTTCGACCCGGCGACAAAATTAATTTACGCCATCGGTGCGGTGGTCGGCTTGATTGGTGGCGTGAAAGTCTATGGCAAGTTTTCTTCGGGCGACCCCGATACCTCAAAAACGGCGGCTTCGTGGTTCGGTGCTTGTATCTTCCTGATTGTCGCCGCCACTATCCTGCGTTCATTCTTCCTCTAAAGAAATGGACTATGGCAGACTATCCGATTAACAGGGGGATAGGCAAGCCAGTTGAGTTTAAAGGGTTGAAAAGTCAATATCTTTTCATTTTTGCGGGCGGGCTGTTAGCCCTGTTCGTGCTTTTCATCATCATGTACATGGTAGGCATTAACCAGTGGGTGTGTATCATCTTCGGCGTTACTTCGGCAACGCTGCTTGTATGGCTCACATTCCGGTTAAATGAAAAGTACGGGACACACGGGTTAATGAAATTGTCCGCACGCAAAAGCCACCCTTTCCATATCATCAACCGCAAAGCCATATCCCGATTATTCACTAAAAATCAGAAACAAGCATCGAAATGAGAAATATATTAAAAGCTACTACGCTGGAAAACAAGTTTCCACTGTTCACGGTGGAAAACGGGTGTATCGTTTCCAAAGATGCCGATATAACGGTGGCGTTCCGAGTGGAACTGCCGGAACTGTTCACCGTTACAGCAGCCGAATACGAAGCGATACATTCCGCTTGGAACAAGGCGGTAAAAGTGCTGCCTGATTACAGCATTGTACATAAACAGGACTGGTTCATCAAAGAAAACTATGCGCCTGACATCCAAAAGGATGATTTGAGTTTCCTTTCCCGTTCATTTGAACGGCATTTTAATGAAAGACCGTTCTTAAACCATACCTGCTATTTGTTCCTGACGAAAACAACAAAGGAACGCAGCCGGATGCAAAGTAATTTTTCCACTCTTTGCCGGGGCTTCCTTGTCCCCAAAGAGATTAAGGACAAGGAAACGGTTACAAAGTTCCTCGAAGCGGTGGGGCAGTTTGAAAGCATTATAAACGATAGCGGTTTCATTACCCTTACCCGCCTGAACTCGGACGAAATCACCGGAACAAGGGAAACGGCGGGTATCGTGGAGAAATACTTTTCACTCTCGCAAACGGACACCACCACATTGAAAGATATTTCACTGGGTGCTGACGAAATGAAGATTGGCGACAATATCCTTTGCTTGCATACCCTTTCGGATGCCGAAGATATGCCGGGCAAAGTAGGAACGGACACACGCTATGAAAAGCTATCCACCGACCGGAGCGATTGCAGATTATCTTTTGCTTCTCCGGTGGGCGTGCTGCTTTCCTGTAACCATATCTATAACCAGTACATCTTCATTGACGACCATACGGAGAACCTGAAACAGTTTGAAAAGATGGCTCGCAATATGCACTCCCTTTCCAAATACAGCCGTGCCAATCAGATTAACAAGTCTTGGATAGAGGAATATTTGAACGAAGCACATTCACAGGGGCTTATCTCCGTGCGATGCCATTGCAATATCATGGCGTGGAGTGACGACCGGGACGAACTGAAACACATTAAAAATGATGTAGGGTCACAGCTCGCACTTATGGAGTGCAAGCCACGCCACAACACCACCGACACGCCGACCCTGTTTTGGGCGGGCATACCCGGCAATCAGGCGGACTTCCCGGCGGAAGAAAGTTTCTACACCTTTATTGAACAGGCTCTTTGCCTGTTCACCGAAGAAACGAACTACAAAAGTTCGCTTTCCCCCTTTGGTATCAAGATGGTGGATAGGGTCACGGGAAAGCCGTTGCACATCGACATTTCAGACCTGCCCATGAAAAAAGGTATCATTACCAATCGCAACAAGTTCATACTTGGGCCGAGTGGTAGCGGTAAGTCATTCTTCACCAACCACATGGTGCGCCAGTATTACGAACAAAATGCGCACGTGCTATTAGTCGATACCGGAAATAGTTATTTGGGGCTGTGTGAAATGATAAACCGGAAAACGCACGGGGAAGATGGGATTTACTTTACCTATACCACCGAAAACCCGATAGCGTTTAATCCTTTCTATGTGGAAGATGGGGTGTTTGACATCGAGAAGAAAGAGAGTATCAAAACGCTTATCCTGACCCTTTGGAAAAGGGACGATGAAGCACCCACACGGGCGGAAGAAGTGGCTTTGTCGAACGCTGTAAGTTCCTATATCGAACTGATTACCAAAGACAGTTCGGTTACTCCCTGCTTTAATACGTTCTACGAGTATGTGAAAACCGACTACCGGGCGCACCTGCAAGAAAAGAACGTCCGGGAAAAGGATTTCGATATAGATAACTTCCTGAATGTATTAGAACCTTACTACAAAGGGGGCGAATACGACTACCTGCTGAACTCCGACAAAGAGCTTGATTTACTGCATAAACGCTTCATTGTCTTTGAGTTGGATAATATCAAAGACCACAAAATTTTATTCCCGATTACAACCATTATTATCATGGAAGTATTTATTTCCAAAATGCGTAAACTAAAGGGTATCAGGAAATTAATATTGATAGAAGAAGCGTGGAAAGCGATTGCATCGGCGAACATGGCGGATTACATAAAGTATCTCTATAAAACCGTTAGAAAGTATTTCGGCGAAGCGATTGTAGTTACGCAAGAGGTCGAAGATATTATATCTTCTCCCATTGTAAAAGAGAGTATTATAAACAATTCTGATTGTAAGATACTACTCGACCAACGGAAGTACCTTAATAAATTCGATAGCATACAGAACCTTTTGGGACTGACCGATAAGGAACGTTCACAGGTGCTTTCCATCAACCTTGCCAACCATCCGAACCGGAAATACAAGGAAGTTTGGATAGGCTTAGGCGGTACACAATCCGCCGTATATGCCACAGAAGTAAGTTTGGACGAATATTTTACATATACGACCGAAGAAACGGAAAAGATGGAACTTTTCGCCTTGTCCGAAAAGTTAGGCGGAAATCTCGAACTGGCTATCAAACGGCTTGCCGAAAGCAAGCGAAATCCCGAAAAATAATCAACTAACAATTTAAAATTCAATCAGTATGAAACACTTGAAATTCTTGTTTCCGGTGCTGTTATGCACCTTGTTACTGGGGCTTTCCTCCTGTAAGGAAACGAACGCCGACCGTCTTAGGGCGATGCGTGGCGACTGGGAAAGCGTGAAAAACCGTCCAGCGTTCTCTCTCTTTGAGGAAAATGGGCATTACCGGGTAACGACCTATCGAAAGACTTACCGGGGGACTATCCAAACGGAAACCTATCAGATTTCAGAACAAGACGGAAACCTATTCATCGAAACTGGGCTTTCCGTTCTGCTGACTTATGACAAGGAAAACGACCGGATTCTGCTTTCTCCCGGCGGAGAATATAAACGGAGTAACCAACCGATAAAGAAGTAAGCGTATGAAAACAAAGATTATAATGCTGCTCGTAGTATGCAGCCTGTTTGCCGGAAAGGTAAACGCACAGTGGGTGGTGAGTGACCCCGGCAATTTGGCACAAGGGATTATCAATGCGTCAAAGAACATCATTCAGACTTCTTCAACTGCACAGAATATGATAAAGAATTTTCAGGAAACGGTAAAAATATACCAACAAGGTAAGGAATACTACGACAGGCTTAAATCAGTGCATAACCTTGTCAAAGATGCCCGGAAAGTACAAAAGTCTATCCTGCTTATCGGGGAGATTTCCGACATCTACGTGAACAGTTTTCAAAAGATGCTTTCGGATGAAAACTACACGCCGGACGAACTTTCAGCCATTGCCTACGGCTATACCCAACTGTTGCAGGAAAGTTCCGATGTGCTGGAAGAAATGAAAAGCGTGGTGAACATCAACGGGCTTTCCATGTCCGATAAAGAACGGATGGACGTTATCGACCGGACGTATAACTCCATCAGGAACTACCGGGATTTGGTGAGCTACTATACCCGGAAGAACATTTCCGTATCCTACCTGCGGGCGAAAAAGAAAAAGGACACCGACCGGGTAATGGCTTTGTATGGTTCGGCGGATGAACGTTACTGGTAACTTCTAAAAATAAGTAGTATGTTATTAGCAATCGAATTTGATAACCTGCATCAGATTTTACGAAGTCTGTACACGGATATGATGCCGCTGTGCGGGAACATGGCGGGGGTAGCCAAAGGAATAGCGGGACTGGGGGCTTTGTTTTATGTGGCTGCCAAAGTATGGCAGTCGCTCGCCAGTGCCGAACCGATAGACGTTTACCCGCTTCTGCGTCCCTTTGTGATTGGCTTCTGTATTATGTTCTTCCCCACTTTCGTACTGGGTACGATTAACAGCGTGATGTCACCAGTAGTCAAGGGGTGTAACAATATGCTCGAAACGCAAACTTTCGATATGAACGCCTACCGGGAACAAAAGGACAAGCTGGAATATGAAGCGATGGTGCGCAATCCGGAAACGGCTTACCTTGTTTCGGATGAAGCATTTGATAAACAGATTGACGAATTGGGATGGTCTGCCAAAGATATTGCCACAATGGGCGGTATGTACATGGATAGGGCAGCCCACAATATCAAGCAATCCGTCCGGGATTGGTTCAGGGAACTTTTGGAACTGCTTTTTCAATCGGCAGCCCTTGTGATAGATACTATCCGAACCTTTTTCTTGATTGTCCTTGCCATACTGGGTCCGATAGCCTTTGCCATCAGCGTGTATGATGGCTTTCAGGCGACACTGACCCAATGGATAACAAGGTACATTTCCGTTTACCTGTGGCTGCCTGTTTCAGACCTGTTCAGTTCCATTCTTGCCCGAATACAGGTGCTTATGTTGCAAAAGGATATTCAGGAGCTATCAGACCCCAATTTCATACCGGACGGGAGTAATTCAGTTTATATAATTTTTATGATAATCGGTATCATCGGTTACTTCACCATCCCCACCGTATCGAACTGGATTATTCAGGCGGGCGGAATGGGCAACATGAGCCGGAATATAAACAGTGCAGCCAATAAAACGGGCAGTGGCGTTGGTGCGGTAGCCGGAGCAGCCACCGGAAACGCTGGCGGCAGGGTCGGCGGTAAACTAATCAAAGGTAATCAATAATTAAAAATCAAGATGGAATTTAAAAGTTTAAAGAACATTGAAACCAGTTTCAAACAGATACGTCTTTTCGGGATTGTGTTTGTCGTTATGTGTACCCTGATAACGGGGTATGCCGTTTGGAACTCCTATACGTTTGCCGAAGCGCAACGGCAGAAGATTTATGTACTGGACGGTGGCAAATCGTTGATGCTTGCGTTATCGCAAGACCTGACACAAAACCGTCCGGTCGAAGCAAGGGAACACGTGAAGCGTTTTCACGAACTCTTTTTCACGCTCTCACCGGATAAGAACGCTATCGAAAGCAATATCAAACGGTCGCTGTTCCTCGCCGACAAGAGCGCATTTAACTATTACCGTGACCTCTCGGAAAAGGGATATTACAACCGTATCATTTCGGGCAATATCAGCCAGACCATACAGATAGACAGCGTTTCTTGCAATTTCGATGTGTACCCGTATGCGGTGGCTACCTATGCCCGCCAAATGATTATCCGTGAAAGCAGCGTGACGGAAAGAAGCCTTGTCACCCGTTGCCGGTTATTAAACGCCGTAAGAAGTGATAATAACCCGCACGGCTTTATGATGGAAAGTTTCGAGATAACGGAAAACAAGGACTTGAACACCATAAAGCGGTAAGCCATGATACGAAAAATTCTCTCTCCGGTCAATCAGGCAATTACCCATGTGCAGGACTGGGCGGATGAAAAACTCCGCCGCCTATGCGGGCGCATGACACCGGAAATAAGGCTGGCGGTAATCCTGTTTATGCTCCTGTTCTTCGGCGGGCTATCCATCTACTTTACGGTATCATCCATTTACCGGATAGGAAAAGAGGATGGCGAAACCATACGGATAGAACACATCAGGCAGTTGCAGTTACAAAGTAAAGACAGTACGAACATTTTTAATCAGTCAGACAATGGAAGAAAAAGAAGTGAAAAATGAAGTTCCCGCACCGGAAACGGACAGGAAGAAAGAACCTGAAAAACAGGTAAAGGAAAAAAAAGAACTGACCCCACAGCAGATACAGCAGCGAAAGAAATTACTGGTTTACCCGCTTATGGGACTGGTTTTCTTGGGGTCTATGTACTTGATTTTTGCACCGTCCGATAAGGACGAAGCAAAGGTGGAAAACGTGGGCGGATTTAACGCCGATATTCCGCAACCCAAAGGGGACGGGATAATCAGCGATAAAAAGACAGCCTACGAACAGGAGCAAATGGAGAACAAACAGGCGGACAAGATGCGCTCCTTACAGGATTTTGCCTTTTCGCTGGGAGAGGAAAACGGGAACGGGGAAGATTTGACCCTGATAGATGATGCTCCGGCAGAAAAACTGAAAACCAATGTAATAGACTTCGGGGCGGGTGCGCCGAACAATAGCCGTTCCTCTATCCAATCTTCGGCGGCAGCTTACCGGGACATGAACCGTCAGTTAGGCAGTTTCTACGAAACGCCAAAAGAGGACAAGGAAAAAGAGGAACTGAAACGTCAGGTGGAAGAACTCACTGCCCGGCTCGATGCGAAAGAAAACGGTGCGGGCAGCATGGATGAACAGGTGGCTCTTATGGAAAAATCCTACGAACTGGCGGCAAAATACATGAACGGACAGAACGGGCAAAGCGTACCACCGCAACCGGGACAGATTGCACAGGTCGCACCGTCCGCATCTGTTCAGGGCAAAGGAAATGCCATACCTGTAAAATCGGTATCGGACAGGACGGTTTCAGGATTGCAGCAACCCATGAGCAACGCCGAATTTATCGCCGAATACAGCAAGCCACGCAATTACGGGTTTAATACGGCGGTCGGCAGTGGTTATTCGATGGGAAAGAACACTATCCGGGCGTGTGTGCATAACGACCAAACACTTATGGACGGGCAGACCGTCAAGCTCCGGCTGTTAGAACCGTTACAGGCGGGGAACGTGATTGTCCCGAAAAACAGCCTTGTTTCAGGAAGTGCCAAAGTGCAGGGGGAACGGCTCAACATACTGGTGTCCTCGCTCGAATATGCGGGTAACATCATTCCGGTGGAACTTGCCGTTTACGACAGTGACGGACAAAAGGGGCTTTCCGTTCCCTCGTCACTGGAACAGGAAGCGGCAAAAGAAGCGATGGCGAATATCGGTGCGGGACTGGGTACGAGCATTTCCTTTGCGCAAAGTGCCGGGCAGCAGGTCGCAATGGATATTACAAGGGGCTTGATGCAAGGCGGTTCGCAATACCTTGCTAAGAAATTCAGAACGGTAAAAATACATCTGAAAGCGAACTATCAGGTAATGCTTTATGCCAAACAGCAGTAATCTATTTATCAATTATCAACCATAAAAATTTCAATCCAAAATGAAAAAGTTAATTATCATGTTTGCCCTGCTTTTGGGCGTGGTTTCAATGAAAGCACAAAGTAATGATTTGTATCAGGGCATTACAAAGAAACTCCCTTACCGCCAAATGGTGACACCTTACGGCGTACAGGTGACGTTTGCAAAAACGGTACATATCATTTTCCCGTCTGCCGTCAAGTACGTGGATTTAGGCAGTAACTACATTATTGCCGGAAAAGCGGACGGGGCGGAAAATGTTGTCAGGGTCAAGGCTACGACAGAGGGCTTTCCCGGTGAAACGAATTTTTCCGTTATCTGTGAGGATGGCAGCTTTTACAGTTTCAATGCAAAATACGCACATGAACCGGAAATGCTCAACATCGAAATGAAAGATTTCTTGGAGAATGAGGACACAACGGATTTCAGCCATACCCGGATGAATATCTATTTCCGTGAACTGGGTAACGAAAGCCCGCTTTTGGTAAAGCTGATTATGCAGTCCATTTACAAGAACAATGACCGGGAAATAAAGCATTTGGGATGTAAGCGGTTCGGGGTGCAGTTCTTGGTAAAGGGCATTTATTCGCATAACGGACTGTTCTACTTCCACACACAAGTAAAAAACAGTTCAAACGTGCCGTTTGATACCGATTTTATCCGCTTCAAGATTGTGGATAAGAAAGTAGCCAAAAGAACGGCAATTCAGGAAACCGTTATCGACCCGGTACGGAGCTATAACGAAATACTGGTTATCGGTGGTAAAAGTACCGTCCGTACCGTGTACACCGTTCCACAGTTCACTATCCCTGACGATAAGATATTAGTTATCGAACTGGTGGAAAAGAACGGGGGCAGACACCAAACTATCCGGGTGGAAAATTCGGATGTCGTGGCAGCCAAAGTGATTAACGAACTTAAAATCAAATGAACATGAAAAGGATATGCTGTATTATATCCCTTTTTGTGCTGTGCCTGACTTTCAACCAGGCACACGCACAAAGATGTCTGCCGGGAATGAAAGGCTTGCAGGTTACGGGCGGCATGGCGGACGGCGTTCACTGGAACAGTAAAAGTGATTTCGCTTATTACTTCGGGGCTGCCATGAGTGCCTATACCAAAAACGGGAACAGGTGGGTTATCGGCGGGGAATACCTCGAAAAGCATTACCCCTACAAGGATTTGCAAATACCAGTCAGCCAGTTTACAGGTGAGGGCGGTTACTATATGAACTTCCTTTCCGACCGGAAGAAAACCTTTTTTCTTTCGCTGGGATTGTCCGCACTTGCCGGGTATGAAACAAGCAACTGGGGCGATAAATTGCTGCCCGATGGTTCGACCCTGACCGATAAGGACGGTTTTGTCTATGGCGGTGCGCTGACGCTGGAACTGGAGAGTTACATTACCGACCGGGTGGTGTTCCTGATTAACGCAAGGGAAAGATGCCTGTTCGGTTCTTCAGTCGGAAAGTTCCACACACAGTTTGGTATCGGTCTAAAGATAATAATGTGATAAACTAACCTATTATATATAATGTATATGAGAAAGATTATAAGCCGCATTTTGATAGGCTGCTATGTAATGGCCGCCTTGTTAGTAGTGGGTGCGTGTAATGACGATGTGGATATACAGCAGTCTTACCCGTTCAGTATCGAAACGATGCCAGTGCCGAAAAAATTAAAGGTGGGTGAAACTGCCGAAATCAGGTGTCAGCTTCACCGGGATGGGCGGTTTGAGGAAACAAAGTATTTCATCCGCTATTTTCAGCCGGACGGGGCGGGAACACTGAAAATGTCCGATGGAACGGTTTTACTGCCGAATGACCTGTACCCGCTTCCGGGTGAAACATTCCGGCTTTACTATACTTCCGCATCGACCGACCAACAAACGGTAGATGTGTATTTTCAGGATAGCTTCGGGACGTTACAGCAATTAACATTTTCATTTAACAATGACAATAACAAGGAAGAAGAAAACAATTAAAGTAAAAAGGACATGGTCAAAATAGAATTGGATATAAACGGTATTTCATTTTTTGTAAATACCACATGGAAAACAGATGCAGTTCCGGCAGTCGGTGAGATAAGGAACTATGAAAAAAGAACTTAGAGTAGAATGAAGAAAGCCACCAAATTTGGTGACTTTCTTCATTAGGTAGCATTTGCTATTTGCCTAACAATTTGTTTATAATATAATCCTACAAGGTCTTTTTCATCGTTACCTGCATAACTATTATGAGCAATTAAGCATCTTACCTTATATAATTCCTCCAATTTAGTTGAAATCCATCCTTGTGATGGAAAATATTTTTTAAAATACTCCCAATTATTTAGAATAAGTTTGGATAAATCTATAAAGTCTAAATAATAAAGTTCTTTGTCTCCTCGCAATGGTAACCATTTATTTTGCTTTTCTTCACTCTGTCTCGTCGTAATTCCTTTTTGTAAATCATTTGGAACTGTGATTTTGTTAAAATAATCCTCCCCTAACTCAGCCGACAAGGTTTTATCTATAAAATCACGGAGAGAGTTTTCGATACAATATAAAGTAATATATAGCTCCGACATCTCTTTCCCTTTTTCCTTTATTTCATCAGAAAGAATTTCCAATTTTGTCTGATTTACAGTTTCTATAACATCGTTTAAAAGGTTGTCATTATCACTATCCAATACAGGAGAGATATTAACATCCAAAATGTCATATCCTGCACTGGGGGGCATAACGGCAGAGCATATACTTTTTAAAGTAGTTTTTAAGGTCGGCAAGTTTGAGCTATTAGCCGAGAACTGCGATTGAGGTATATAGAAGTTCACCGTAGTAGCCATTGCATTCCATCTTTTTTGTGAATAGCTACTCCCGGCAGATATTTCACAATAACCATCTTTTATTATATTATATAGATTTATTCTCTTGTGTGTTGGGTCATTTTTAGCAATATCTACTACTGCTTTAAAATAAGCCCTTTCATCAGGTATTTCATAAGTAAAATCAGCCATATATTCATTATTAATATTTTTCGTTGCAAATATATGATTTTAAGCTTATTTGGAGAAATGAAATCAGGTTTCTTTGCTACTTTCTTTCCCGTTAAGGCTTATGAAAGAAAGTAGTCCGGCTGGATTTTTCCTGCCGGATTTTCTTTTTACTTTTGTTTTTTCAGCCATTCATTCCGCCGTTTGCGACACTCGTCAAGTGTTTTGGCAAGGGTGCTGAACAGTTCGCCGTCTGTATGGCGGTAATCATATTGATAATAGATTTGACCCCTAAATGCGCCTAAACAGCATTTTACATATTTTTCTTCTCCCGGTGTTTGGGTAATACTTACCCCGTTTTTGTTTAAAGTTTCCATATCGTTATAATTTAAAATGAGTTATC
>OMAM01000704.1_pt1 | contig 15602 bp, 9 predicted proteins | sample 1644621 | NCBI WGS metagenome assembly OMAM01 (sample SAMEA103958120, study PRJEB25191) | human gut metagenome | biome: human-associated habitat [ENVO:00009003]; feature: intestine environment [ENVO:2100002]; material: feces | place: Germany | collected 2013/2015 | reverse complement strand
AATAAGATATGGCGGTCTGCAAATGTTACATACAGGAACATTAAACGGTAGAATGCAGACAGAAAGGAAAGGTAGAAGATATGTCAGTACAGGATTATCTTAGTGCAGTAAAGATTGGTAAAAAAGAATATCATGCGTGTGTAAATAAGGGTACGTACCCATATCTTCCGGTTTTGGAGGATATTATTGATGAAAACAGTATTGACAGAGAAGTTAGTCTTGGAAGTGACCAGATTCCGTTAAGACTTGTGGTTGGAACATGTACAGCAGGTAGAACTACTGCATTTGCAGACAACTTCATGCCTATACTTGACTGGGGAACAGAATTTTCAGCAAAGTGGGCTTCGCTTAGCGACAGTCAGGTGAATGAAGGAATAAGAGACGATATTAAAGTATATGAGTACATGAATAAGTTCTATGTGCTTGAAGGTAATAAAAGAGTCAGTGTACTTAAATATTTTAAGGCGGTGACAGTAAGTGCACAGGTTATAAGAAAGATACCTAAATACAGTGATGATCCTGATGTTAAGATATATTATGAATTCATGGATTTTTATAAATCTACCAAGTTAAACGATATATATTTCAGTAAAGAGGGCAGTTTTACAACTCTTATGGAGCTGGTTGGAATTACACCAGGAGAACCAATGGATGAGGATGATAAGAAAGACCTTGTTTCGTGCTATCTTAATTTCAGGCTTGCTTATGAATCAAGAGGAGGGGATAAGTTTGATTTTCCAACAGGAGATTCATTTTTACGCTTCATTCATATTCACGGATATGATGCTGTCAAGAAGATGACTAAGTCTGAGATGGCAAAGAATGTCGCCAAAACATGGGCTGAATTCGAGCTTCTTGATGATAACAGTGAAGTGGAACTTAAGATGACACCAGCTGCAGCACCTAAGAAGAATATATTAAGCTATCTGCTTCCAATGGGTGGAGGAGTTAAGAAGCTTAAGGTTGGATTTGTATATGAAAAAACACCGCAGGATTCAGAGTGGTGTTATGCACATGAGCTTGGAAGACAGTATATTGATGATACATTTGGTGACCAGATAGAGACATACGTTGAGGAGAATGTGATACCGGAGCAGAATGATGAGGCGGCAATCAACAGACTTATAGATAAAGGATGTGATCTTATATTCGTGACATCTTCGGCGATGAATATGGCTGGACTTAAAGCTGCAATAGCACATCCGTCAGTAAAGATTCTTGATTGTTCTCTTAACATTTCACATAAATATATCAGGTCATATTATGCAAGAATGTTTGAAGCAAAGTTTATAACAGGGATTATTGCAGGTTCAATGGCTGATGACGATAATGTTGGTTATATAGCTGATAATCCGGTTTATGGGGCATGTGCGAATATTAATGCATTTGCATTGGGAGTAAAGTTTGTTAATCCAAGAGCCAAGGTTTACCTTGAATGGAACAGTATTAAGGATAATGATTCAGAGGAAAATCTTGCTAAGAAGAATATAAGCATTATTTCTAATCAGGATATGATTACTCCGGGCAAGAGTAAGAGAAAGTTCGGGTTGTATAAAGCGAGTGATTCGGATAAGCACCTGGCTATGCCTGTATGGCACTGGGGAGTTTTTTATGAAAAGCTTATACAGAGCATTATGAGTGGTTCATGGAGTAAGGATGAGGACGGCGATAATGTAAAAGCACTTAATTACTGGTGGGGAATGTCGGCAGGAGTTGTTGATCTTATATATTCAGAGAGTCTGCCATCAGCAACTAAGAGACTTGTAAAGCTCTTTGAGAAAGAACTTAAGGAAGCAAGGTTCAGAGTGTTTGAGGGTGAATTAAAAGATCAGCAGGGTAATATAAGGGTTGAAGAAGGGAAGCTTATTGATCCGGAACATATAATTACTATGGACTGGCTGCTTGATAATGTGGTTGGCAGACTGCCTCGGTATAATGAACTTACAGATAATGCTAAATTAAAAATGGCACTTCAGGGTGTTGTCAAAGAAGAAGAATAGAAAGCATGCTGCCTGCAGTGGTGGCTGGGGAATTATTAATGAAAATACTTGTGTTAGCGGATGTTGAATCAAAGTACTTATGGGATTATTTCGAAAAGGAAAAATTGGAAGGTATAGATCTTATACTTTCAGCAGGGGATTTAAAGCCCCAGTATCTGTCGTTTCTTGCATCATTTTCAAAAGTACCTATTCTTTATGTGCATGGCAATCATGATGACTGTTATGATATACAGCCACCGGATGGATGTATCAATATTGAGGATAAGATATATGTGTATAAGGGAGTACGTATAATGGGACTTGGTGGTTCTATACGCTATAAGAAGGGAAAGAACCAGTATACACAGAAAGAGATGAACCACAGAATTAATAAAATGTGGCTTTCAATAAAGAAGAACAGGGGCTTTGATATACTGCTTACACATTCACCGGCAGCGGGAATAGGTGACGGACCTGACGAACCGCATAAGGGTTTTGAGGGCTTTAATTATCTGTTGGAAAAATATAAGCCTAAGTATTTCATCCATGGTCATATCCACAAGACCTACCAGATGAAGTTTAAGCAGGAATATGAATATAATGAGAATACTAAGATAATTAATGGTTATGAGAGATATATATTGGAATATCCGGATGCTTAATCTGCACCGTGGCATATTAGCTTAATAGCAAATGTGCCACGGTGTTTTACATATTTTTGTCATATTTTCATATGAAATACTTAAAAATTATGAAAATGGTACCTATTTCCTACTTAACACACATGTACTTTTTGAGTAAAAATTGCTAATATAACGACATAAACCCTTGCTGGTTAAAGCAAAATGCACAAAAAAATGTATTGAGGAGGAAAAGCAAAACATGAAAGCTATTATTAGCAAAGCAGCCCGTAGAAAATGGGCATGGGTACTTGCATTGGTTATGATTGTGAGTATCGTGATTCCTACATCACTTCTTACAGCAAAGGCGGATGTTGGAACAGTTAAATTTATTGATGGTGCGGCAGGATGGTTAGAGTCAGCATATGCACAGTGGACCATTGATAATCAGGCAGAAGGATATACAGCATATATCAAGAAAGCCAGCCAGTCAGATTCTGCTTATGCAAGAATCGACAATGAACTTATCAGAAAGTATAAGAACTACTACAGGGTTGATGCAGTAGGACTTGCGGCAGGTGACTATGTTATTAAGGTAGTTCCTGTAAAGAACGGAAAGGAAGTTACTGACAAAGCACAGGTTACTAAGACACTCAATGTAAGTTCTTATGACAGATCCGGATTTGCATTTTCATCTGAATCAAAATATAAAACAGGTTCAGGTGCTTACAATGAGAATGGAACACTTAAGGCAGATGCGATTGTTCTTTATGTTACTAACGATAATGCAAAGACAATTAAGGCATCAGTAAAAGAGGCAAAGGGAGAGAAGGAATATACAGGTCTTCAGACAATAATTGATGCATATACAAAGAGTGCTAGCAAGGGGATAGAAACAAGAGCACTTGATGTTCGTGTAATCGGATGTGTTACAGATACTGCAATGGATAAGTTTTCAAGTTCATCTGAGGGAGTACAGATTAAAGGAGCTAGTGCTTATTCAAATCTTAATATGACAATAGAGGGTATCGGAGATGATGCAACAATCAATGGATTCGGTTTCCTCTTAAGAAATGCAGGAAATGTTGAGATGAGAAATTTTTCAATTATTAATTTCATGGATGATGGTATTTCTCTCGATACAGCAAACTGCAATGTATGGATTCACAATGTTGATCTGTACTATGGTAAAGCAGGTGGGGATGCTGACCAGGCAAAGGGTGATGGTTCAATTGACATTAAAGGTAATTCACAGTATATAACAGTTTCATATGTACATTTTTATGACTCAGGTAAGTGCTCGTTATGTGGAATGAAGAGCGAGTCTGGTCCTAACTATATTACATATCATCATAACTGGTTTGATCATTCTGATTCAAGACATGCAAGAGTAAGAACAATGTCAGTGCATATGTATAACAACTACTATGATGGCAATGCAAAGTATGGTGCTGGTTCAACAATGGGTTCTTCATTATTCATACAGAATAACTATTTTAGGAACTGTAAGAATCCAATGCTTTCATCTAATCAGGGAACAGATGCACTTGGTGAGGGTACATTCTCAGGTGAGAACGGTGGTATCATTAAAGCATATGGAAATGTTATCGTAGGTGCACAGAAGATTATCTATGCAAATGCTGTTTCAGAAACAGGTGATTCTGCAAATGCAGCATCATTTGATGCATACCTTGCAAAGTCAGCAGATGAGAAAGTTCCATCTTCATATAAGACTGTAGCAGGTGCAACATCTTATGATAACTTTGATACAACTAAGGATCTCGGAGTTAAATCAGGAAGTCTTAATAATGCAGAAGATGTACCTTCAGTAGTAACATCTGCAAAGGGAGCAGGAAGCCTTGGTGGTGGAGTGATTTCATGGACATTCTCTGATAAAGATGATTCTGTATATGCCATAGATAAGGAATTAAAGGCAACAGTTACTAATTACAAGAATACAGACCTTGTTTCTGTAGGTGGTACTAATGCGAAGATTGTTTCACCAGATCCAACAATAGAAGAGACTAAGGCAACAGAGAGTACAACAAAAGCTACACAGGCAACAACTAAGGAAACACAGACAACAACAAAAGCAACACAGGCAACAACTAAATCAACAGAAAGCGCAACAAAGGCAACTGAAAAGGAAACAACGGGTTCAGATGCAACAACATCATATGATAAGACAAGCCTTTCTTATTCAGGTGCGTATACAGATATCAGTAAGAAGAAAGATGCAGATTTCAAGAATGCAAAGTATGTATCATCTTCAAATGAAATTCTTAATGCAATCAGTTCAGCTAAGGCTGGTGATGTAATTATTGTAAAAGAGGGAACATATAAGTTCTCTGATACAATTGTAATTAATAATGCCATGAATGGAAAATCAGGCTCTTATATTATTGTAAAGGCTGAAAGTGGCAAGGAAGTTAAGTTTGATTTCTCAGCACAGAAGCTTGACGGAGCTAACAGAGGTGTAGTTGTAGATGGAGATTACTGGTATTTCCAGGGAATTAATTTCTATGGTGCTGGGGATAACGGAGTATTACTTGCTGGTAATAACAACATTTTTGAAAAATGTGTATTTGAAGCAAACAGAGATTCAGGACTCCAGATTTCAAGATATGACACAACAGCTGCTACTAAAGATTTATGGCCATCAAATAACCTGATTATCAACTGTACATCACATGATAACTGTGATTTCCCTGACCAGGGCGGTACAGGTGAGAATGCAGATGGATTTGCTGCAAAGCTTACATGTGGTGAAGGCAATGTATTTGACGGATGTATATCATACAGCAACTCAGATGATGGATGGGATTTATTTGCAAAGAGTGCAACAGGTCCTATAGGTGTAATTACAATAAGAAATTGCGTTGCATTTAACAACGGAACATTATCTAATGGTGTTCATTATGCTAATGGAGATATGAATGGATTTAAGCTTGGTGGTTCAGGTGTTGGAACTCCACATAATGTAATGAATTGTCTGTCATTTGACAATGGTGCAACAGGATTTACAGATAATAATAACCCAACAGGTCTTACAATTGTAAATGTTACAGCATGGGGCAATGGAAAGTATGCTAAGAAGGGTAACTTCTTATGTTACAGAACATCAAGTGCAGCAATATTTAAGGGACTTGTATCAGCTGGTGCAATTGATTCAGATAAGTTTACTGGTAAAATGGCTGATTCAATATATTACAATTCAGGTAAGTATTATAATCTTTCAGGTTCTTTGTTTACTTCTTTAGTAAGTGGAGATAAGAAGGGAACTGTTGTAACTGACCCTGCTAAGACAGCTGGAATGTTTAAGAACACTGTTAATGCAATCGATATGAGCAAAAATATAGATAAACAGCTTAGAAATTCTGATGGAACTGTTAATATGAACGGTCTCTATGAGACAATAGGAAGCTATGCTTCAATGGGAGCAAGATTCAATGTTGCTAATCAGATGATTAGTGTATCTTCAAAGAATTCATCATCTGAGGTAACTAAGCCAGAAGAGACAACAAAGGCTCAGGAAACAACTAAGGCGACAGAGGCAGCAACAAAGGAGACGCAGGCTCCAACTAAGGCGACAGAGGCAACAACAAAGGCAACAGAAGCTTCTTCAGTATCAACAAAGGGTGAAAAATTAATTCTTAATGCTAATGATGTTTCAACAGGAAAGATTAAGAGTTCAACTGTAGTTGATGGTCTTAAGATTGTTGCAACAAGCAAAAAGACTGTAACAGTTGATAAGAGTGATAAGGATTACAAGAATATCAGCTTTACAAAGAGAATCAAGCTTAGCGGTGCAGGAAGCGAATCTGCAAGAGCAATTGCATTTAAGACAGCAGGTGAATCTAAGGTAAAGATATATGCAACAAGCTCAGATACAGATACAAGCAGACTTATTAAGATTATTGATAAGAACGGTAATGATGTAACAAGTACAGCTAAGATACCTGGTTCTTCACTTAAGTCAGTATCATTCAGATTAGATGAGGCAGGTGAATATTATATTGTATCAGAATCTGGTGGAGTTAATATTTATTATGTAGAAGTATCTAATGGTATAGCGTATTAATATTTTGTGAATTTCCCCGCACATAGTGCGGGGATTTTTTTGTAAAAACATTTTATGGTAAAATATACACAAAGACTTGACCTTGACACTGGTTCATAGTTTACAATTTGAACAAATGAAAGAAAGGAATGGTCTTTGTTATGAAAAACAAAAATAGAAGACGAATCAGTTGTCTGCTTAGTGCAGTTCTTTTGCTTGTTATGAGTTTTGGATTTGGCACATTTGCAGGAGCTGAGGAATCAGATTCATCAAAGCCTGTTGTCTGGATTGTGGGAGATTCGACAGTCAGTGCTTTCACAGACAATTATTATTATCCTAGATATGGATGGGGAACACAGATTGATAAGTATCTGGATGGAACTTTTGAGGTAAAGAATATTGCTTTATCAGGAAGAAGTTCAACAAGCTATACAGCAGATAAGGAGTATGGTGAGCTTATAGCTGGAATGAAAAAGGGAGATTTTCTTCTTGTTGGTTTCGGCCACAATGATGAAAAAGCGGAGAGCGGAAGATATACTAACCCTAATGGAGATTATAAAACAGCAGGCTCATTTGCTAATTCTTTATATGAGAATTATATAAAGCCGGCACAGGCAGCAGGAACAACTGTTGTTTTATGCACACCGATTGTAAGAAGAACTGCTGATGGCAACTGGTCTGACAGCCAGCTTCATGTTACAGCTGCTTCAGGAGAGTTTGAAGGAGGAAGTTATCCACAGGCAATCATTAATCTTGGAAAAGATCTTAATGTTCCAGTGGTTGATATGACTTCTCTTACTAAGAAATTATATGATTCATTAGGAGCAGCCGAGACAGTTAATTTACATGCATGGACATCATCAAAGCCAGAAAGTGTAGACAATACGCATACTAATATCTGGGGCGGAACATATAATGCATATCTTGTTACTAAGACAATTAAGGAACTTAATGTAGCAGGACTTGCAGAGCATATTATTGATGCTAAAGCACCAACTAAGAGTGATGTTTTAAAGTCTAATCCTGATTATAAAGAGTCAGAATATTCAAATGATTTAAAAGACAGCGAATTATGGGCTAATGCAGGAATCTTTAAGGGAACTGTATTTGGAAATGTTGGCGGCAATGATAAGATAGCATCTAAATTTAAGCTTGAGAGTCTTGACAATGGTAATATTAATATTGCTGTTAATGGAGCAGGAAAGATAGCAGGTACTGCTGATGGAATTGCTATGTATTATTACAGAGTTCCAGCAAACAGTAATTTTACAATTACAGCAAAGGCGACTGTAAACAGTTTTACATCTAATGATCAGGTATCATTCGGTCTTATGGCAAGAGATGATATGTATGTAGATCAGTATATTAACAGTACAATGGGTGACTATGTTGCAGCTGGTCCACTTAAGCTTACTAAGAAAGATTCTGTATGGAACTGTTTTGCAAGAAAGAGTGGCGCTCTTACACAGGGCGGAACATGTGCTAATGAAATTAAGGCTGGTGAGACATATAACCTTAAAATCGAAAGTAATACAGATGGTTATGCATGTACATTTGGTAATGAAGAAACTATTACAGGTGGTTTTGATTTTAAATTAACTTCTGTAGATTCAGAATATGTATATGTTGGAATGTATGTTGCAAGAAGTGCTGATGTGACATTTTCAGATGTTAAGCTTGTTGTTGATGGTAAGGAGATTACATCTGCAGGCGAACCAGAGAATCCAACACCGGGCGAACCAGAGAATCCAGCACCAGGTGAACCAGAGAATCCAACACCGGGTGAACCAGAGAATCCAACACCGGGTGAACCAGAGAATCCAGCACCAGAGCAGCCTGCTAAACCAGAGACACCGGCAGAGCAGCCAGCTACAGATCCAGTGGTATCAGACAATAATGGTGTTGAGACAGGTGATTCATACCATATGGTATGGTATATTGCTGCAATGACATTAACAGCAGGAATTGCATGTGTTGAATTAAAGAGAAAGAAGACATTCGATAAATAAGTTTATAAGAATTTACTTCTCCTAATATTTCCAGAAAAAGCTTCCGGTTAACTGCCGGGGCTTTTTCATTTTTACATAAAAAAATATATTTTTATTAAGAAAAATCTTAAAATATTTAAAAATGGCTTGCATTATCCTATAGGCTGTGATATATTTTCTTAGACACAAAAACAAATGTCCGTCACAGAAAGACAGAACAGAGGGAAGTGTCTTTTAGATTTTACATATTGAAGGAGTTAAAAATGAGCGATAAGTTAAGAGTTGGTATCCTTGGCGGTACAGGTATGGTAGGACAGAGATTTATAACATTACTTGAGAATCATCCTTGGTTTGAGGTTGTTTTAGTAGCAGCTTCAGGACGTTCAGCAGGAAAGCTTTATGAAGATGCTGTTGAAGGACGCTGGAAGATGCAGACACCAATGCCAGAGTTCGTTAAGAAGATGACTGTATATGATATGGATAAGGATTTTGATGAAATTGTTTCTAAGGTAGATTTCGTATTCTGTGCAGTTAATATGCCTAAGGACCAGATTAAGGCTATAGAGGAAAGATATGCTAAGGCAGAAGTTCCAGTTGTTTCTAATAACAGTGCTAATCGTTGGACACCAGATGTTCCTATGGTTGTTCCAGAAATCAACCCAGAGCATCTTGAAGTTATTAAATATCAGAGAGAAAGACTTGGTACTAAGAGAGGATTTATCTGTGTTAAGCCTAACTGTTCAATCCAGAGCTACACACCTGCTCTTAATGCATTAAAGGAATTCGGACCAAAGCTTGTTGTTGCAACAACATATCAGGCAATATCAGGTGCTGGTAAGACATTTGAACAGTGGCCAGAGATGGTTGAGAATATCATCCCTTATATTGGTGGCGAGGAAGAAAAGTCTGAGAAAGAGCCTTTAAGATTATGGGGTAAGATTGAGGATGGAAAGATTGTTCCTGCAAGTGATCCGGTTATCACATGTCAGTGTATCAGAGTTCCAGTTCTTGATGGACATACAGCAGCTGTATTTGTTAACTTTGAGAAGAAGCCAACTAAGGAACAGATTATTGAAAAGTGGAGAAGCTTCAAGGGAGTTCCACAGGAACTTAATCTTCCAAGTGCTCCAAAGCAGTTCATCCAGTATCTTGAAGAAGATGACCGTCCACAGGTTAAGCTTGATGTAAATTATGAGAACGGAATGGGTGTTTCACTTGGCCGTTTAAGAGAAGACAGTGTGTTTGATTATAAGTTTGTTGGCCTTTCACACAACACATTAAGAGGCGCAGCAGGTGGAGCTGTTCTTATTGCAGAGCTTCTTAAGGCACAGGGTTATATCACTCCTAAGGATGCAGAATAATTAAATTCTAATACACATACCAGAAAAGAGATGTCAGAGATGGCATCTCTTTTTACTTGCTTAAAAACCTATTATGATATAAAATTATGAAACGACTTAAAGAGTAAAGAGGGGACATTTACATTGAAGGAAAATTATTTTTATGCAATGCTGTCGAGAATGAAATATATTAACAGATGGGGACTTATGCAGAATACACGCCATGAGAATCTGTGCGAGCATAGTCTTGAAGTGGCATTCATAGCACATGCATTGGGAATTATCAACAATGAGATATATGGTGGGAATATTAATGCTGAAAGGCTTGCAATTCTTGGAATGTATCATGATGTTACAGAGATAATTACGGGTGATCTTCCGACTCCTGTAAAGTATTACAATCCGGTTATAAGAAATGCTTATAAGGAAGTAGAGCATGTTGCAGAGGAGCAGATGCTCTCAGGTCTGTCATCTGATATAAGAGCACATTATAAGGGTGTGTTATCAGAGACAGAAGAGGAAGAAGATCTCTGGAAATATGTAAAGGCGGCTGATAAGATGTCAGCTTATATCAAATGTCTTGAGGAAAAGAAGTCTGGTAATATGGATTTTGCTGATGCGGAAAAGACAATATATCAGGCTATTGTTGATATGAATATTCCGGAAGCAGATTATTTTATAAAAGAATATATACCAGCTTATATGGGAACTCTTGATGCTTCAGGAGAATAATAATTGTGTAATAGACACAGAAATGAGGGATATAATGGGAAAATCCGTATATATCGCGGAAAAACCAAGCGTGGCGCAGGAGTTTGCCAAGGCACTGCATGTGAACTTCACAAGAAAAGACGGATATCTTGAGGGTGGAGACCATATTGTGACATGGTGTGTAGGACATCTGGTAACTATGAGCTACCCGGATGCATATGATCCTAATCTGAAAAGATGGAGCTTTGACACATTGCCATTCATACCAAAGGAATTCAAGTATGAGGTTATACCTGCAGTTGCGAAACAGTTTAATATAGTTAAAGACATTCTTACAAGGGATGATGTTGAATATATATATGTGTGTACCGATTCAGGACGAGAGGGAGAATATATATACAGGCTTGTGAGGCAGGAGGCAGGCGTTAAGGGAAAGAAAGAGCGCCGTGTGTGGATTGATTCGCAGACCGAGGAAGAGATTCTTAAAGGAATTAATACGGCTAAAGATATATCTGAATATGATAATCTGAGTGATTCAGCGTATCTTCGTGCGAAGGAAGATTATCTTATGGGAATTAATTTCTCAAGAGTTCTTACATTGAAATATGGACGCAATATTGCTAATTACCTGCACCTTGACAGGGCAGTTGTATCTGTCGGAAGGGTTATGACATGTGTTCTTGGAATGGTAGTAAGAAGAGAACGGGAGATAAGAAGCTTTGTAAAGACTCCGTTCTACAGAGTTATTGGACAGGCACAGGCTGAAAATTCAACATTTGATGCAGAATGGCGTGTAAGTGATAAGAGTATGTATGCCGGTACGCCATATTTATATAAGGATAATGGTTTTAAGGATAGGGAAAAGGCTGAGGAACTAGTTAAGTTCTTATCTGATCCACTGCCGGCACAGGGAGTAGTTGATTCTATTGAGAGAAAGAAAGAAACCAAGAATCCACCGCTTCTGTACAATCTTGCCGAGATTCAGAACGAATGCAGCAAGCTGTTTAAGATAACCCCTGATGAGACCCTTAATATTATTCAGGAGCTGTATGAAAAGAAACTGGTTACTTATCCAAGAACTGATGCGAGAGTGTTATCAACAGCGGTAAGTAAGGAAATACATAAGAATATAGGCGGACTTAGGAATTTTCCTCCTGTGAAGGAGATAGCAGAGCATATATTACAGAATAATATGCAGAAGGGAATTGAAAAGACACGATACTGCAATGATAAAGCAATAACAGACCATTATGCGATTATTCCGACAGGACAGGGGTTTAATAATTTAAAGAACTTGTCAGTTACAGCTGCGAGAACCTATGAGATAATTGTAAGAAGATTTTTAAGTATATTCTATCCACCGGCTATTTATCAGAAGGTAAGTATTACCAGTGATGTAAAGAATGAAAAGCTGTATGCTTCATTTAAAGTGCTTGTAGATGAAGGGTATCTTAGCGTAGCTAAGAACTCATTTGCAAAGGCGAGAAATGATGCAAAAGTAAAGGATGATGATAGCGTCGATAATAAGGAAGATAATAAATGTGATGCAGCTTTATTTGAGGTATTGAAAAAATACAGAAAAGGTTCTACAATCACATTTAATGGGTTTAATATCAAAGAAGGTGAAACATCACCTCCTAAGAGATATAATTCAGGTTCTATTATTCTTGCAATGGAGAATGCAGGACAGCTTATTGAAGATGAGGAGCTGCGTGCCCAGATTAAGGGTAGTGGAATAGGAACAAGTGCTACAAGAGCAGAGATTCTTAAAAAACTTAATACTATTAAGTATATTTCTATTAATTCTAAGACACAGATTATTACGCCTACATTTTTAGGCGAGATAATATATGATGTTGTGGACAATTCTATCAGGCATCTGCTTAATCCGGAGCTTACGGCAAGCTGGGAAAAAGGACTTACAGGTGTAGCAGAGGGGAATATTACAGCAGATGAGTATATGGAAAAGCTTGATGGTTTTGTTTCAAGAAGAACAAGGGCTGTTATGGCATTAAGGAATCAGGCGGGGCTTGTAGGACTTTTTAACGAGACTGCTAAAAATTATAAGTAAATAGGTGAAAGGAATTAAACATATGTGCGGAATTGCAGGATATGTAGGAGACAGAGAAAGCGCAGATGTACTTGTAGATGCATTATCTAAGCTTGAATACAGAGGATATGACTCAGCAGGTATTGCGGTATTTGATCATGGTAATATTAAGGTTAAGAAGTGCAAGGGAAGACTTGCCAACCTTGTTGAGAAGATGGATGAAGAGGGAAAACCACAAGGACATGTTGGAATTGGCCATACAAGATGGGCTACACATGGAGAACCATCAGATATCAATTCACATCCACATGGTAATAAGAGAGTTACTATTGTACATAATGGTATTATTGAGAACTACAAGAAGCTTAAGGATTTTCTTATCGGAGAGGGATATAGCTTTGCAAGTGAAACAGATACTGAAGTTGCAGCAAAGCTGCTTGACTACTACTATGATGGCGATCCGATGAAGACTATTGCAAAGGTGTTATCAGAGATTAAGGGTTCATACGCACTTGGAATTATGTTCAGGGATTTCCCTGATGAAATATTTGCAGTAAGAAAGGACAGTCCTCTTATTGTTGGTGTTGGAGAACATGAGAATTTCATAGCATCTGATGTACCGGCTATTATTCATTACACAAGAGATTATTATCTTCTTGACCAGAATGAGATTGCAGTTATTAAGAAGGATTCAGTTAAGATATATGATGTTCATGGCAATGAGATACATAAGGAATTAAATACTGCTGACTGGGATGTTGATGCTGCAGAAAAGGGCGGTTATGCTCATTTTATGCTTAAGGAAATCCATGAGCAGCCAGATTCTGTAAAGAGAACAATCATGCCAAGAATCATGGACGATATGCCTGATTTCAGTGCAGAAGGATTCAATCCTGACAAGTTAAAGAGTTATAAGAACATATATATTGTTGCCTGTGGTACAGCAATGCATGCCGGAATGGTAGGAAAATATATAATAGAAAAGATGGCAAGAGTATCTGTAACTGTTGATATTGCATCAGAATTTAGATACAGAGATCCTCTTATCAGTGAAGATGATCTTATGATTGTTATATCACAGTCAGGTGAGACTGCTGATACTAAGGCTGCACTTGAACTTGCAAAACAGGCAGGTGCTGATACTATGGCAATTGTTAATGTTAAGGGTTCATCAATTGCAAGAGAAGCAGATATGGTTGTATATACACATGCGGGTCCTGAGATTTCAGTTGCTTCAACAAAGGCATATATGGTTCAGATATCAATTATGTATTTAATTGCATTTGAATTAGCTTATGCTAATGGTAAGATGGATGAGGCAGAATGCAGCAGATACACTAAGATGCTTGAAGAAATACCTGAGGTTATTGAAGAAGCCATTGCACTTGAGAGTAAGTGTCAGTTTGCAGCTTCTAAGCTTATTAATGCAGACAGTCTTCTTTATATAGGACGAGGTCTTGATTATGCACTCAGTATGGAAGGCTCTCTTAAGTTAAAGGAGATATCTTATATTCACTCTGAATCATATGCAGCAGGAGAGCTTAAGCATGGAACTATCTCGCTTATTACAGAACAGATGCCTGTAATTGCAATAGCAACACAGAAGAATCTTGAGGAAAAGACTATAAGTAATATTAAGGAAGTTAAGTCAAGAGGAGCATTTGTAGTGCTTATTGCAGAACCAGAGCTTGATATTGAAGATGGAGTGGCAGATATTGTTATTAAGCTTCCACAGGCAGACCAGCTTCTTATGCCTATGGTTGCGGCAGTCCCATTACAGCTTATTGCCTACTATACAGCAGTTCTTAAGGGTAACGATGTAGATAAGCCAAGAAACCTTGCAAAATCTGTTACTGTTGAATAATTGATATAAAGAGGATATTTGATATGAATAATGATGCATTAAAGATAAGTAATCTGTATAACCTTAATGAGACTATTGCAGCAAAGGTATTTGAAGACTGTACATATCCATGGGAAGTACTTGCAAAGATTGGTGATTTTATTGTAGAACTTGGCAATTCACTGCCAGAAGATGAATATGAGAAGCGTGGGGAGAATATATGGGTTCACAGAACTGCAAATGTATTTCCATCAGCTTATATTGCAGGACCTGCAATTATCGGTAAAGATGCCGAGGTAAGACACTGTGCATTTATCCGTGGAAAAGCTATTGTAGGTGAAGGCGCTGTTGTTGGTAATTCAACTGAGCTTAAGAATGTAATTCTTTTTAATAAGGTACAGGTTCCACATTATAATTATGTTGGAGATTCAATTCTTGGATTCAAGGCTCATATGGGAGCGGGCTCTATAACTTCTAATGTTAAGTCTGACAAGAAGCTTATTACTATTAAAGGGCCTGACTGCAATATTGATACAGGTATCAAAAAGATTGGTGCTTTTCTTGGAGATAATGTTGAGGTTGGCTGTGGCAGCGTACTTAATCCTGGAACAATTGTTGGAAGAGAGAGTAATATTTATCCGCTTTCAAGCGTAAGAGGCTTTATTCCGGCAGGTTCTATATATAAGAAGCAGGGCGAAGTAGTAACTAAGAGATAATTATGTGAAATTTTTGTCTTATTAATGCAAAAATGTTGTGTCTCACATTGACTAATGCAAAAGTTTGTGAGAAAATAGTCAAGGCTTGGACGACGGCTTCTGGCCGTCGTTTCATTTATAGTAAACACTATGAATTACGAAAGGAGTAATAAGATGATTTACACACAGGAAGTAGAGAATATGTGTCCAGTAGCACAGGGCGTTCATCATGGCGCAGCCCCAGTACCTACAGAAGGCAAGTGGGTAAAGAATAAGGACGTAAAGGATATTTCAGGTCTTACACATGGCGTTGGCT
>OMAM01000698.1_pt1 | contig 15691 bp, 9 predicted proteins | sample 1644621 | NCBI WGS metagenome assembly OMAM01 (sample SAMEA103958120, study PRJEB25191) | human gut metagenome | biome: human-associated habitat [ENVO:00009003]; feature: intestine environment [ENVO:2100002]; material: feces | place: Germany | collected 2013/2015 | reverse complement strand
ATAAATACCAAAATGAAGTTATATCTGCATATTATTATATTAGTACTTTTTATTTGTATGCCCTCTTTCGGACAACCTCCACATATCATTACGCGTTATAACATTGAAGACGGGATTTCACAACAAACTATAACCTCTATTACTAAAGATAGAAAAGGCTATATGTGGTTTACTACATGGAATGGAATATGCCGCTTTGACGGACATTCGTTCATAACATACAGAATTCAACCAGGAGACTCAAATGACCTTGCAACGAATAGAATTGATGATATAAAGATAGACTCACACAATCGTCTATGGTTATTGGACGATGAAAACTCTCTCTATCTTTTTTCCCAAAAACAAAATAAGTTTCATCGATTCATATCTCAAACTGCACCAGTCAAAAATATATTTACCCTACCTGATGGGGATACATGGTTATATCAAACAGACGGGAGACTGCTTAGGATTACTCCCAAAGAACAAGAGATAAGTTATCAACAAATATTAGACAATTCATCGAATATCAATCACATTATCACTCTTGTTCACGAGAAAGACGCTATTTGGATTATTGCAGATAAAGGGATCTACCAATTCTCTAAAAAAAGCAATAAACTGACGCTACAACTTTCTTCTCCCCTCCCTTTCCATAGCTTCAGAAAATGGATGAATAAATTCATTATCGGCTCTGAAAACGGACTGATCTATATCTATGACCCCAAGAACAATACAAATTCTTCATTAAAACTCAACACTTCCGCTAAATTGAAACGAATTAAAGCTTATGATGCTAACCATCTGTTGGTTATAACAGAAGACGATGGTTTCTTTCTGACAGATGGCTATCAAGGTGAAGGTATTCACTATTCTACTTCCAACCAACTGGTAAGCAATCAAGTTTATTCATTATATGATGATGATAACCAAAAACATATATGGGTAGCTTATAAAAATACCGCTATTATAACTCGTATTGACCCATTCGGCACTTATCGAAAACACTATCAACTAAAAACACAGGAATATAATAATTCGCAACGCCACATATCACAAGATCCTAACGGCAGATTGTGGGTATTTTCCAAAAATGAAACCCTCAATTATTATGATGAGGAGTCAGATGAATTTCTTCCTTTTTCAATCAGTCGAACCAACCATGAGTCTAAGTTTTCAAAGATAAAAAAAATCTATTTTGACAAACAAGATAATCTATGGATAGCCAAATATCCTAAGGGACTTATAAAAGTATCGTTTAAAAAAGACCTGTTTACTCTTTCAGTACCTACTATCAAGGAATATTCAGCTACAAATAATGAATTAAGAAGTATAATGGAAGATACAGAACATAACATCTGGGTAGGAACTAAAAATGGAGATATCCAAGTTTATGATACCAATAAAAACTTTATCGGTTTCCTAAATACTACAGGTAAATTATCACTAAAAGCTGAAAATTTTGGTCCCATATATGCTATGTTACAAGATAAAGAAGGATGTATATGGATAGGAACCCGCAATAAAGGAATTATTAAATTAACTCCTCAGGATAAGCAAACTTATCAACTCAAATATTTCAAGAAAAATTCTGCCGATCCATTCAGTCTTAACTGCAATTACATCTTTTCAATAAAAGAAGATCGACAAGGACGTATCCTAATCGGCACTTTAGGTGGAGGAATTAATTATATAGAAAAGGATGAGCTAGGCAACGAACATTTCATTCATTTAGGTAATAGACTTTCGGACTATCCTTTACGTTTCTCCAAAATAAAAAATATTTGTGTGGATCATCAAAACAATATTTGGTTAGCCACTACCTCGGGGATATTATTGTGTAAATGGAACAAAAGAAAACTGGTATATACTCCCATTACAAGAGATAGTAGCGTCAAAAACAGCCTCAGCTGCGATAATGTATATGATATATTTGAAAGCAGCAAACAAGATATCTTTGTCGCAACTTTCGGTGGCGGACTTGATAAACTGACAGGATTTAATAAAAAGGGTAATGGAATTTTCAAAAACTATTCTTCTCCAAGAATGTTATCTAACGTCCCATTAACAATAGCTGAAGATATTGAAGGCAATCTATGGATACCTTCAGAAAATGGTTTATACAGACTATTCACAAAGAATGATTCTATAGAAATATATGACAACAGATTCTTACCCGAAGGGATTTTACTAACAGACAGTAAAGCTTGCCGTCTTTCAAACAATGAGATGCTATTTGGAACCGATAAAGGATTATTATCCATAAATCCTCAAAAAATGAGACGAGATACCTATACATCCAATCTCGTCATAACTGATATATACATAAACGGAGAAAAAACTAAATCTACATATCATTCTATCCCTATAGTCCTCACTCACAAAGAGAACTCTTTCAGCATCTGTTATGCAACACTTGATATGAAATTCCCCAATAAGATAGAGTATGCCTATCGGTTAAAAGGATTTGATAACTGGAATTATATAAAAAACAACAGAAAAGCTATTTACACCAACATTCCTAAAGGGGATTATGTTTTTCAGGTAAAATCTACCAATAGCGATGGGGTATGGAGCAACAAGATTAAAGAAATACCCATAACCATTTTGCCTTCTTTTTGGGAATCCATATATGGTATCCTACTTTATATTATTCTATTTATGTTAATTGTCGCCATCACAGCCTATATCCTATTCATTATTTACAAACTCAGAAACAGAGTTTATGTAGAGAAACAGATACTGGATATAAAGACTAAATTTTTCACGGATATCATCCATGAGCTTCGCACTCCATTCACTCTTATAGTCGCTCCAATAGACCATATGTTGACTCAAAAAAACTTAAGTCCTGCCATACAACAAGATTTGGCTTTAGTGAAAAGAAATACCAGACATACCCTGAAGATTATCAATCAAGTGCTTGATTTACAAAAGATCCAGAATGAGTCTCGACTGAGTGTGCAAAGAATAGAAATAGGACCATTCATTACTCATATCATAGACAACTTCCAGTCCATAGCTATCCAAAGAGAAAGTGAAATCCTTCTCCAAACTCAAGATTCACCCATCTTCTTATGGGCCGACCCGGACAAACTGGAAAGTATTCTGTTCAATTTAATAACAAATGCTTTCAAATATTCTCCCAAAGGCACAGTGATACATCTGTCAACCAAAGAAACCGATACCAACATCATCATTCAAGTATCAGATCAAGGGTATGGTATCAGCCAGGAAAAACAAAATAATATATTCAACCGTTTCGAGTGTTATGTAAGTTCCGATATATTTAAACAACAAAGTACCGGTATTGGTCTATCCCTAGTAAAAGAACAGGTTGAACTACATAAAGGAAAAATTTCATTGCAAAGCAAAGTCAACGAAGGGTCTACCTTCACTATCCAATTCCTTAAGGGGAAAGACCATTTTCCGCCAGAGACAGAGTTTATTTTATCTGACTATGACGAACGTCCCTTGCAACCCAAAGAAAACAGCCTTTTCCTAAAAGACGATTATGAAATAGAAGAAGACTGCAAAGACTGTAATAAAAACTCCATTCTAGTAGTAGACGATAATAAAGAACTGCTTTTCTTCTTACACAACATTTTATCTGAAAATTTCCGGGTAATAACCGCCAGCAATGGCAAGGAAGGGCTGGAAAAAGCAATCAAATATCTACCTAACATGATAGTCAGTGACGTGGTGATGCCTGAAATGACAGGTATCGAAATGGTTGAGAAATTACAATGCAACACCACTACGTGCCATATACCCATTATTTTCCTTAGCAGCAAGGCAGACGTGGAAAACCAAAACCAAGGATTGAAGTTAGGGGTAGATGATTATATAACCAAGCCATTCAGTGCCAGTTATCTCACTACCAAAATATGGAATATCATTAAACAAAGGAAACGTATCCAAGCCCTGTATTATTCACAGTTGATAAAAAACGAGGAAGAAGGTAATAGTCATCCGGAAGAAAAAGAAGAACTTGAATTGCTTCCCCAAACAGACAAGGAACTGCTGGACAAAATTGTCAACTTCATTAACAACCATTTAGATAATCCAGATCTCACTGTAGACAGCCTTGTTGAAGAAGCAGGTATCAGCCGTTCTGCTTTATTCAAAAAAATAAAAACACTTATAGGAATCTCTCCGATGGAGCTTATTAAAAACATACGATTGAAGAAAGCTGCGGAACTCGTAAAAGAAGGGTCATGCAATTTCACACAGATTGCCTACAAAACCGGATTCAACGACTCGCAATATTTCAGCAAATGCTTCAAGCAAATTTACGGAGTGACACCTACGGAATACAAACGTAAAAATCTATCATAGTTTATCAGCAAATACCACCGATTCCCTTTTGGAATAAAGGGAAACAGCAACAAAGCCGATCAATACGATAAAGACACCCACCAAAGCCGGATACCGATAACCCAATCCGGCATCTATGGGTAGCCCACCGGCATAAGCACCAATAGCATTGCCCAAATTAAAAGCGACTTGCACACAGGCCGCTCCCATCATTTCTCCTCCGCGTGAATTCCGGAGTAACAATAATTGTTGTGGAGCCGAAACAGCAAATAATCCTGCCGTACATATACACATCAATATTACTGCCAACCAAGAAACAGAAGCCGCAAAGAAAATGGCAAGCAAACCGGAAGCCATAATAACCTGTGTATATTTTACCACACGGGCAGCCCCATACTGATCAGAAAACTTTCCACCCATCAAGTTTCCTACAGTCATGCTAAGACCTGCCAGCACCATAATGAAAGTCATACTGTTCTCACTGAAACCTGCCACATGTGTCATCAAAGGAGTAACATAACTATACCAACAAAAGATACCTCCATTCCCAAACATAGTCGTAAATATCAACAACCATGGAGCCAGATTCTTCAAAAAGCGGAACTGTCCTTTCAAACCTGTATCCGGCAAAGCAGACAGTGAAGGAACCCATTTCCAAATATAGAACAAGGTAATCAGTCCCCATGCCCCATTAAAGAGAAAAGGAATACGCCAGGACATTATATTACTCATAAATGTGCCTAAGGGGACACCAAAAAGATTGGCAATCGTCATACCCGACACCATCAATGCCACTGCCTGCGAACTTTTTCCTTTATCAGCCACTCTTTCCGCCACAATGGAACCAACCCCAAAGAAGGCGCCATGAGGCAATCCGGAAATAAAACGCATCATCAACATCATCCAATAATTCACTGAAGCGGCAGCACACAAATTACCACAAATATAAATAACCATCAAACCTAACAGAATATGTTTCAGCGGACGGGTACGAGCCACCAAAACCATCCCCGGTGCTCCTACGCACACACCTAGTGCATAAGCCGAAATAAAATGCCCCGCTTGTGGTATACTTATATGCAAGTCCTTCGCTACATCGGGCAAAATGCCCATCATTACAAACTCGGCAATGCCCAATCCCAATGTGCCGAACGCCAAAGCCGTCAAACTCTTCTTCATACCTGAATAAAAACAATCCATTAATTAAAAAACGTACAAAAATAATTGTTATGTTTTCAGATATAAGTGTTTTTAGCACACTTTTATAAGAAAAGGAATGATTACTTGCTTTATGTCAATTTATTGTTGCACATGCAAAAAATATCAAGTATTTTGTCTTCAAAACCCAAACAAACTTTCCAACAAGAACAGACCTACCAAGTCAACAAAAAAACGCACACTTCCACACGTCCAGCCAAAGACTAGAATCTTTCTTCAAAACGTCTTGATCTTTTTTACCACTGCCGGAATCCGCTGATATCCCGTGACGGTACAAACCCTTCATGCACACTTTTTGCGAGAGAAAGGCCTGAAAACGCCCTGCTTTGTATCAAGCCAAAACAGTCTGTATTAAAAAGGATATATAGCTAACAACAAGCATGTTATACGAAAATATGCTTCAAAACGCAGTGAGAACATAAGTGAGAGCAATATTTTTACCCCAACCGCATAAGTCTTTTATAATAAGCCTATTGTACGCAAAGTGAGGGCATAAACGCCCCGAACTTCCTAGTGAAAAGGACTTATGCTACAGGATGCTTCCAGATATGCCTCACATTTCCTCCATCCTTACCAGCTCCCAACCGCAGAACTGCATCACGATGCAATGAAGCCGGGTTCCCCTACAAAACTGACGCACCTTCTTACCTTTGGCATAGCCGTGAATCTGCTCCACCGCGGGCATCCCACTGGGAGGCAGACTGGGCATCGAATTTATCTTTCGGGAGGAATTTCAATTCCAGAATGTAACTATGCTCTACTTCGGAGTAGCGTTGCAGGTCAGGCATCAGGAACATATCGCAGAAGCCGTGGTTCAACTCCACCGCGGGCATAGTCAAGTAATAGGCATTAATGCTCAGGAGATTCCCCTAACTGAACACGGTTACGAAGGTAATAAAGCACCATGGCACAATTGAACATCTTTGGATCAAGCTTCAAAGATTCCTTGGCAAAGCAATAGTTGTCATACTATGGCTTCATCTCCTGAATCATCGCCTCCACATCGCCTTCCAGCTGTCCCGCTTCCTGATAGTAACGCATCATGGTACGCACATCCTCCTCCGAGAACCCCAACATGCCGTTGAAAAGTGGATTCGTGCTGATATTCCAGCCGATATTGAAGCCGCTGGTCAGATCGTCCAAGGTAACAGGGCTGACACCCGTCATGAAAATACGGTCGAACATGCCCTTGTAATTCTTGAAGGCATCCCGATAGAAACCGCTGGCATGCGTGATAACATGATAGATCTCGTTGTCCTGTTCATTCAAGACCACATTCGTAAAGTTGTCATACTCGTCTATGATAAGGTAAAGGGGATAGCCCAAGCGGCGGGCTTCGGCATCCAGCATGTGCAACTTGTCAAGAGCCTTTCCGGCAAAACGGAACCCACGATGAACTCATCACTGTAATATGCCTGATAGCGGTCCAGGAAACTATTTAATTGCACCGCACTGTAAGCATCAAAATTCAGGGAAAGCTCGTCCACTCCTCCCCTATCTTCGAGAAAACTAGATAGAGTATCTAGTATTTTCCTTGCAAGGGCGTGGGATGCTTTCCTATCCATAAATCACCGAACAGCTGCTGAAAGTTCTCTTTTTGAGAAAGGTCATAATAGCTGCGGAGCATATCCCCAAAAAGGCTCTTGCCGAAACGACGGGGACGGATAAAAATCAGGTAATGAGGCTGATCTTCCAACATGGGCAAATACATGGTCTTGTCTACATAATAACAGTTCTGTCCCATCACGGCCGCAAAATTGGACATTCCGTAAAGCATGCTTTTTATTGCTTCCATAAGCTATCTTCTTTTTTGAGTTTAAGCAACTGACAGACAAAGATAGTTGTTTAAAATGAATATAACGAAAGGAAAAAATAAAGTTGCTTTGAACCATACATCAAAGCAACTTTCATAAAAGCCGGAACGAATGAAAACATTCCTTATTTTTTCTCTTCTTCGACAGAAGACAGTGGCGTACTGTTCTCTTTATAAGCAGCAAATCCTTTCACCTTTGTCCGTTCCTTATTAACACTTTCCGAAGCGGCACTACCCAGTTGCTGCAAATTTTGCTTGATAGCATCGTGAGTAACAAAGAAATGATCGAGCATAGCTTTCAGATATTCGTCCAATTGGCCTTCTTTGGGAGTAAAGACCGTATGACATTTGGAATGAAGCCCCACGTTTTTCTCATCCTCATCCGCCGTAAAGACAGTGGTCACCAACGAATCCACATTGACCAGATTGACAATCTCTTTTAAGTAAGGTAAAGCCGGATTATCCATACTGATAGACGCCCACCACGGATTCCATATCATGATGAACCGGGCCTCATCTTCCACCGCAATATAAAAATCATCACCTTGATATTTAAAGACAATATGTTCTTCCTCATTGGTTTCCGGCTGACAGCCTATCTTTTTGAGCACAGCTATAACCAGCTCTTCCGTACCGATATCCTCCAAGTCTTCCTTTGTCATACGGTCCAAACGGTCTCTACGTTTTTTACGCTCATGACGGATGCGAAGAACTAAAAATGCAAGCGGCCACAATGCCAATGCAATAACAGCGATTAGAATGGTGAGGTCGGTCATATCTGTTTGCGATTTAAGGGTTCAACATCAAAATACAGATAGTTGCTACACTATGCTAAACAAATATAGCAATTATAATCTTAAAAACATCTATTTCCAGCGATTTATTTCAAGTGTTTCTTTATCCAAAGCAAATGCCCGTATTCTGTGTCTTCAGAAGTCCAGTGCTCGTTGACTGGAGTAATCAACGCCTCTTTCGGACAGTTCAGTACATTATAGACAATGTAACTGGTAGTAGGAGGACAAGTATTGTCATTGAATCCCCATGTCATATAAACAGGAACAGTAATCTGTTTGGCAAAATTCACCACATCATAATATGCAAGGGTCTTCATCTTGGCAGGTGTATCCATATCTACCGTATTCTTAAAAAGATGAGGATATCCCCCGGCACGGCCGGCTTTGTAACCTGCCATATCACTTAAAGCGGGATGGTTTGCCACACATGCCGTAACACGCTTGTCAAGTCCTGCCGTAATCAAAGCCAAAGCTCCCCCTTGGCTCCCCCCCTGCACAATAACATTTTTACCATCCCATTCAGGTAATGAAGTCAGCAAATCAATACTGCGGACACAAGCCAGATAAACCCGTTTCATATAATAATTTTCACGGCTATCCAAGCCGTTTACCAAATAACCGTTTTCCCGACTACTGAAAGCGCGGCTTATTTCGCCGAAAGTGTCCTCATCCAGCTCCGGATTCAAGCCGTGGATTTCTATCTCAAAGCGGATACAGCCTTCTTCCGCATAATATTTATGCCTCATAGGCCCTTTGATCGTTTTGATGCCGGCCCCTGGAGGACACAGTACTACCGGATACTTTCCTTCCGCCTTAGGATAGAACAGATAACCATAAATACACTGGTTCTGCTTATTCAGCTGAAGTCTGATCAAGTAACAGTCTATTTTGTCCGTAGAATATTTCTCTACGTACTCTTTGGTATAAGTCAGAGGGAACTGGGCTGCTTCCGCCTTAGTCTTATTCCAGAATTCATTAAAATCAGAAGGCAACTGGGTATAGGGTTGAAGCTTCTCAGGAGAGAAGCCGACTTTGATATGGTGGGAATAAGTTTTACCTCCTAGTTTAGCCGTCAGACGACAATCACGAAAACCGGGCTCTTTCATTGTCCCCATAGAAATAACCGCTTTTCCATTCTTCAGTTTTACAGTTCCCTTGGTATCCGAAGGCATCATGTCGCCTCCCAGCTCATATAAAACCTCCACGCCATCTTGCGGAATACCATATTTATAGAACTGAACCTCGATCTTCGCTTTCTCGCCTGTCTTGTACAACCAGTCGGCATGATCGGGTACAGTTACCCAAAGCACATCACTCCGATAAGGATAATTTTCGGCCGCTGCTGAAAGAACGAACAAGACAGCCCCAATAAGCATGCTTAAAAATCTGTTTTTCATTGTAATTCTATTTAATGGTTCTAAAAATCAGTATTAAATCCGCGTAACTCCGCACGCAAGGCACGAGCTCTCCCTCCTGTCATACTATCCAGCAATTCCCAAAAACGAGGACCGTGATTCATTTCCTTGGTATGAGACAATTCGTGTAACAGTACATAGTCCATCAAATGGGGAGGCAACAACATCAAATAACAGGAAAGATTGATACTGCCTGTCCCCGAACAACTTCCCCATCTTCCCTTGCTGCCGGTAATCTTCACACGTTTAAATGGCAAATGATACTGTTCGGACAAGGCAGATAAAAGAGGTGGCAGATACTCTTGTGCATTTTTCTTCATGGCACGGATGATGGCATTACGTACCAGCCTTTGTACTTCAGGTAAAGAAAAATCCACATTCCGCGGACAGATAATCTTGACTCCCTCCTCGGTAAAACGTACGGAAAAGCAAGTAAAGTTACCTTGCTCCAGCCATAAACGGAAACAGGGAGTGTGAATACGAAAATTTAGATCAATCGGTTTCTTGCTCACTTTCCTCCAGTCCTCCAACAGACGTTGCCTGTATTGCTCCACCACCTCCAGCACTTTGCTGCTTAAACTATAAGGAGGAACAGTTACATGCAGTCCGTCGGGGTTTACCCGCATAGTAACATTACGCGCCAGCTTGTGTGTACGCACTATAATACGGTCAAAATCTTTATCCGGAAGTACTCTTTTAGTTGCCATACGGATACAAAGATACAGTTTTCCAATAAAAAAAGGCAGAGATTTGCAACTTTCCAGGAATCTTCACCGTCTAATTAACAAAAACCAATTAAATATATATATTACCATGAGAACAAAAACTATTTATTTTTTCAGTCTTTTTCTGACAATCACAATGATGACAGGCTGTTTCCACATATCATCAGGTCCGAAACCCAGCAAGAGTAAAATGACCAAAAAATATAGCGTAACTCCTTTCAATAAGATAGAGAACAAAGCACCTGCCAACATTGTCTTTACTCAAGGGAATGCGACCAAAGTAGAAGCCGACGGTCCGGATAATTACATCCCCCAACTCATTGTCATGGTCAAAGACAGTACGCTGAGTATCAGTATGGATAAAGACAAATTCAAAAACTTCAAAAGTTCAAAAATCAATATCTCAATTACCAGTCCGGTTTTATGCAATATCAAGCAAAGAGGTGTAGGAAGTATTTATCTGAAAGACAGTGTGAAAGTAACAGATCTTTCTATCAGTGCCGAAGGTGTGGGGAGTATTGAAGCAAATGCATTAATGGCACGTTGCATCAAAGTATCCCAAGAAGGAGTAGGCAGTATCAATTTAAAGGGGCAGGCCGGTCATGCGACATATTATTTGGAAGGAGTAGGCAGCCTGAAAGCAAAAGACATGATTGTTTCTGATGTGGTAGTTGAACAAAACGGTGTGGGAAGTGTTTCTTGTTATGCATCCGGGACGATAAATATCAGTGCCCAGGGAGTAGGAAGTGTAAACTACTACGGTGCCCCTCGGGTTACCGGACTAAAAAAATCCGGAATCGGAAGCGTTAAGAGCAAATAACTCATTTCATAACTCTCTCTTTACATTAAATTATCTACCAAGCAAAAAAGGATTACTGCTCACGCGGTAATCCTTTTTAAAATTATTTAGTTAGTTAATTTAAAATTTGAGAGAATTGAAACTTCACAGCCTCGAATTAAAAAGTTGTTTTAATAAGCACTAACTATCATATTTATATAAAAGCAAATGAAAATGTTCTAATTTGTTTTCCCTGTCCCTGTACCGGTATCATCAGCGGTAATCTTTGTCACCGTATCTGTAGGCAATACAGGTTCGTATGCCACTTGGGGATCGGTAGTAGAATCCTGATACTCATCGTGTACCGATACCGTATCACTATCACCGCCTTCCATAGCGTGTTGCATCACTGTACCCATAAGAAACAACACGGCAATCATTGCAGCCGCTTTAAACAGAGGCATAAAGCGCGTACGCATAGTCAGACGTTGCGCTTTTACCACCGGTCTTTCTATCCGGGTCAGGATTCTGGTATCAAAATCATCGCCCAAACCTTTCTCCTTCTCCACATCCTGATAAGCAAACAACTGCTTGTAACGGAGTAAATGAGCAGGCACTTCCTTCTGACGAAAGAATGAACGTAGTATTTGCTCTTCTTCCAATGAAGTTTCGCAATTCCAATAACGTTCCAAAAGCTGTTCAATATATTTATAATCCATAATCCTCTATTTCAGTGTATCTTTGTTTTATCTTCTGCCGGGCACGGAAAAGGGTTACTTTCACCTGTTCTTCCGTAATCTGCAGAATATCTGCAATCTCTTTATAACTCTTTCCTTCCACATCCCTCAACTGCATAGTTGTACGCTGTCTTTCGGGAAGCTCATTGACCAGACGGTGAACCAACTGTATTTGTTCGTTCTGCGCCAACCGGTCATAAGGCGTCAATGTATCAGGCATCTCCCGCACTTCAGAGGTCAGTTGCAAATTCTGCGCTTCCATCTTCTGGCTGCGGTCAATTGCCAAGTTACGAGCAATGGTCAGGCAATATGCCTCGATGGATTCAAACTGCGGCCATTCATCCCGCTTGTTCCATACCCTGATCATCGTATCCTGCACCACATCCTCCGCTTCAGCACTATTCAGCGTAATACGAAGCGCCAACCTGTAGAGCTTGTCTTTCAGGGGCAGAATATCGTTTCGGAAACTGATCTCTCGCATTGCTCTGTAATAATGACGGGTGAGTTACACTAAAGTTACACTCACCCGCCTGTTTTTTTTGAATTATTTTTTGATTACGGTTCCACTTCCTTCATTAATGGCTGATGCTAAGGTTATTACCACCTGACTGACTCCTGCATCAATAGCAGAAAAAGAATTTTCCAGCTTGGGAATCATCCCTCCTTGAATAATGCCTTGCGCTACAAATTCTTTAAACTCTTCAGGAGTAATGACAGGAATTACACTGTCATCATCATTTTCGTCACGCAATACGCCCTTTTTCTCAAAGCAATAAACCAATGTCACATCAAACAAGGACGCCAATGCTTTGGCGGTTTCTCCGGCAATGGTATCAGCATTGGTATTCAGCATGCTTCCTTTACCGTCATGGGTCAATGGAGCCATAACAGGCACAATGCCCTGACGGATCAATGTCGCCAGAAAACCGGCATTTACTTTCTCCACATCACCAACAAAGCCATAGTCCACATCTTTTACCGGACGCTTTACCGAACGGATCACATTCATATCGGCTCCGGTCAGTCCAATGGCATTCACACCTTTTGCCTGAAGACCGGCTACAATATTCTTGTTCACCAGTCCGCCATATACCATGGTTACCACTTTCAGCGTTTCTGCATCCGTAATGCGGCGGCCATTCACCATCTTGCTTTCAATCCCTAGTTGTGCCGCCAGTCTGGTAGCAGAGCGCCCGCCACCGTGTACCAACAACTTATAACCTTCTATAGCAGAGAAATCAGCCAACAACTGATTAAGTGTAGACTCTTCCTCTACAATTTTTCCACCTACTTTTATGATAGTCAGTTTCTCTTTCATGCTATTATTCCAAATAAGTATATCCGTACAACCCGGAACGATAATTAGAGAGGAATTCTTTTCCTTCCTCTACAGAAATTCTTCCTTCCTTCACTGATTTGGTCACCCAGGTTTCCAGTGTACGCACCAATTTCTTCGGGTTATATTGTACATAATCCAAAACCTCGGCCACCGTTTCACCATCAATTACCTGATCAATAGAATACCCTTTGTCATCCACCGTAACATGCACCGCATTGGTATCTCCAAACAAATTGTGCATATCACCCAGAATCTCCTGATAAGCACCAACCAAAAATACACCTATATAATAAGCGTCTTTTCCCTTCAACGAATGTACCGGCAGGTCATGCGATACATAACGGGTAGAGATAAAATTGGCAATCTTTCCATCCGAATCACAAGTGATATCCTGCAAGGTAGCATTTCTGTCGGGCTTCTCATCCAGACGCTGGATAGGCATGATAGGGAATATCTGATCTATCGCCCACGAGTCCGGCAACGACTGGAACAACGAGAAATTACAAAAATATTTATCAGCCAGCAGTTTGTCCAGTTTGCGGAACTCATCGGGCGCATGTTTCAGCCCCGAAGCAATCTGATTGATCTCACGGGTCACCGACCAGTACAGACGCTCTATCTGGGCACGGGTCTTCAAATCCACAATACCGTGGCTGAATAAATCAAGTGCTTCCTCACGTATCTGCTGTGCATCGTGCCAAGCCTCCACCATACGGCTCTGATTCAGATTATCCCATATCTCATAAAGTTCATGTACCAGTTCATGATCATTTTCACCCACTTCGAAATCCTCATCCATTTCGGGCAGAGTCGCCGTTTCCAGCACCTCGAAAATCAGCACGGAGTGATGGGCGGTCAGTGAACGTCCGCTTTCGGTAATAATATTCGGATGAGGAATTCCATTCTTGTCACTGGCATCCACCAGTGTAGAGATAGAGTCATTCACATACTCCTGAATAGAGTAGTTCACACTGCTTTCACTATTGGCAGAACGAGTTCCGTCGTAATCCACACCCAAACCGCCGCCGATATCCACAAATTCCACATTAAATCCCATCACATGCAACTGCACATAGAATTGCGATGCCTCACGCAGAGCTGTCTTGATACGGCGTATTTTAGTCACCTGGCTGCCTATATGAAAATGAATCAGTTTCAGACAGTCCTTCATGTCTTTCTTTTCCAGAAAATCAAGCGCTTCCAGCAATTCACTGGATGTCAAGCCAAACTTACTGGCATCTCCTCCGCTATCTTCCCATTTACCACTTCCCGAAGAAGCCAGCTTAATGCGGATACCTATGTTAGGACGCACATTCAGCTGCTTTGCCATTTTGGCTATCAGGCGTAATTCATTCATTTTCTCCACTACCAAGAAAATGCGTTTCCCCATCTTCTGTGCCAGCAGAGCCAGCTCGATATAACTTTCGTCCTTATATCCGTTACAGATAATCAATGAATCCGAATCTGTATTCACAGCTATCACCGCATGAAGTTCAGGTTTGGAACCGGCTTCCAGTCCCAAATTGAATTTCTTTCCATGACTGATGATTTCTTCCACTACAGGACGCATCTGATTTACCTTGATAGGATAAATGATAAAATTCTGGGCCTTATACCCATACTCATCAGATGCCTGCTTAAAGCAGTTCGCGATTTTTTCAATACGATTATCCAGAATATCCGGAAAACGGACCAGCATAGGAGCTGCCACATCCCGCAATTGCAACTCATCGACCAGTTCTTTCAGATCGACAGACACTCCGTTCTTACGAGGTGTAACAACAACATGACCTTTGTCATTAATACCAAAGTACGAGGTTCCCCAACCTGTAATGTTGTAGAGTTCCTCAGAATCTTCAATACGCCACTTTCTCATTTTCTGTTATTCAGTGTTTTTAGTAAATAATTGGACGGCAAAAATACGGATTAATCTACATGTTGGCAATTAATTAGACATTAAATCTTTCAAACGGTCCAGATAACCACTATTTCCGTTACGGGCGTCATAGCGATGTGCCAGCTCCTCTGCCTGTTGATAGAAATAATTGCGAAGTTCGTTTACCTGATAAATTCCATCCGGACGATAAAGAGGAAACTCTTCCGGCAAAGACAACGAGACTTCCGGACGAGTTTCATACTTCAAAGCCTCTACCATATCACAGGAGAAACGATAACTCTTCAACGTATTCGTACGCAAACTCCAACCGATACACCGTTCGACATATTCCCAAGCCCTTTCCGGCTTCGTCATCATATAATAGGCAATAAACAATCCCAGATAGAGCAAAAGATATTCATCCTTCTCCCTTCCTACCAACGCTTCTTCGGCACGTGCACACATATCAGCGGCAATTTCCGGTTTACCTGCTTTCTGCGCATAATAAGAAAGTTTCAAGTAGGCCCGCAGATTAGCCTCATAACAAGTGACCTGCTTATTAATCAACGGTTGCGCGCGGCTGTAAGCCTCATCAAACTGTCCTGTTTCCAGATAATAATCCAGCATAAAGTTCAATTCACAAGCCTCACACGACTGATCGTCTATCTTCTCATTCAACATTTTATCAATGTATTCT
>OMAM01000697.1_pt1 | contig 15691 bp, 16 predicted proteins | sample 1644621 | NCBI WGS metagenome assembly OMAM01 (sample SAMEA103958120, study PRJEB25191) | human gut metagenome | biome: human-associated habitat [ENVO:00009003]; feature: intestine environment [ENVO:2100002]; material: feces | place: Germany | collected 2013/2015 | reverse complement strand
AGGCTCCCTCCCAGAGGGAGCTGGCAAAACCGTCAGGTTTTGACTGAGGGAGTTCGTTCCAAACCCCTCCTGTGAAAATAGTGTTTGGAGCGGCCCGCAGGCCGCGACAAACGCGAAATTATAAATATTCTTTCCTCTGACTATGCGCAAAGCGAACGCGGCGCGCATTTAAAATCGTCCCAGTATACAAAAAGGACTGCCGTACATCTGCACGGCAGTCCTTTTGTATCTTATTACAGCTTTTCAAACACCAGAAAGCGGAAGGCGATGGTGGTGGTGAGCTGCGGCAGAGCCGCAAGGCGGGCGGCACCGTCGCGGGGCGTTTTCCAGTAGTAGGGGGTCATGGCGAACAGGGCTTCCAGCTGGGCGGCGGGCACGGTGATGGTTCCCTGCACCTCCCGCTCGTCGATGGCGCGGAAACCCGGGTACTCCACCTGCTGCACCGGGTTCTTATAGGGCTTTTCATAGAGCACGGCCTTCATCTGGTACAGATGCTCTGCCCCCGGCACAACGTAGATCATGCGCCCGCCCGGGCGCAGCACCCGGCTGAACTCCTCCTGTGCAAAGGGCGAAAAGCAGTTCAGCAGCAGGTCGGCCCAGCCGGTGCGCACCGGCTGGCTGAAGCTGGACGCCACTGCATACTGCGCGGCAGGCAGCGCCTTTGCAGCCAGCCGCACGGCGGGCTTTGCGATATCGAACCCGGCCAGCTGCAGCGGCTTTTCTGCCGCCGCGAACTGCTGCGCGATGCAGCGGTCGTACCAGCCCTCGCCGCAGCCTGCGTCCAGCAGATGCAGCGGGGCGTCCTTCGCGGCGGGTACGCCGTGGGCAAGACACAGTTCTCCCAGCGCCTGCCCGAAAATACCGTAGTATCCGGCGTTCAGGAAGGCGCGGCGGGCGGCTACCATCTCCTTGCTGTCCCCGGGGGCTTTGGTGCGCATACTCTGCACCGGCAAAAGATGCCAGTAGCCCTCCCGGGCACGGTCAAAGCAGTGGCCTTTTTCACATTTCAGGTCATTCTCCCCTTGCAGCGCACCGCCGCACAGGGGGCACTGCCACGGGGCAAAGGCTTCGTTCCGGCTCATACTTCTTCGCTGTGATCCTCAATGGGTGCGGTAGCACCGCCGTGGGCGTCCATATACTCCTCAAAGCTGGTGTACTTCTGCTGGGGCGGGCGGCGGCTGATGAGCATCAGCCCCGGGTCCTCGTCCCGGGCGGCGGCATTGCGGCTGCGGCGGGCAGGCTCGGCCTTGGGGGCGCGGTTCTGATTGCCGGCGCTGCCGCGCTCATTGCGGGCAGGGCGGGCGTTGTTGCTCTGGGCTGCGGGGCGGGCATTGCGCTGTTCACCCCGGTCGCTGCGGTCGTTGCCGCTGCGGTTTGCGTTCTGGTTATTCTGGGGCTCCTGTGCGCTGCGGATGGCGGGTGCTGCCGGGGCGGCAGGGATCTTGCGTGCCGGGCGCAGCGGGGTGGCCTCCGGGGCGCTGACAAAATGGGGGTCGAACTTGGGCTGGGCGTTGCTGCCCCGGGCGGGGGCGGCATTCTCGCGGCGGGTGCGGGGCGCTGCCGCCTCCTTGGGGGCGTTTGCGCCCCGGTTGTTGGCGCGGCGGTCGTTGCGTGCACCGCGCTTTGCGTTGCTGTCTTGCATCAGTGTTTCCTCTTTTTTCGGTTTTGCAGGCACCGCGTTCTTTGCGGCCTTCGGCTCCTGCTTCGGCGCAGGCGCAGCTGCCTTTGCAGCTTTTGCGGGCGCAGTTTCGGCCTGTTTTTTCGGTGCTTCCGCCGGTTTTTCTGCTTCGGGGCGGGGCTTTTTGCCGCGCACGGGCAGCACCGGGCGCACCGGGGCGGGCACGCCGTCCCACGGATGGCCGGATACCACCGGGATCTTGCGGCGGTTCAGCTTTTCGATGCCTGCCAGATACTCCTGCTCCTCCGGGGCGCAGAAGCTGACGGCGGTGCCGTCCGCACCGGCGCGGGCAGTGCGCCCGATGCGGTGCACATAGGTCTCCGGCACCTCGGGCAGGTCGTAGTTGAACACATGGGAAAGCTCGCTGATATCAATGCCGCGTGCGGCGATATCGGTCGCCACCAGCACCCGGGTCTTGCCGGACTTGAAATCCTCCAGCGCGGTGACGCGGGCGGTCTGGCTCTTGTTGCCGTGGATGGCGGCGGCGGGGATGCCCTGCTTTGTCAGATCCTTTGCGATCTTATCCGCGCCGTGCTTGGTGCGGCTGAACACCAGTGCGTTGACCACCGGCGGCTGCAAATTTTTGATGAGCCACGGCAGCAAGAGCTTTTTGTTGCCCTTTTCCACATAGTAAAGGCTCTGCTGGATGCGGTCCACGGTGCTGGACACCGGGTCCACCTTGACAAAGGCGGGGTCGTGCAGGATGCCGGCAGCCAGCTGCTCGATCTCGGCGGGCATGGTGGCGCTGAACATCAGGTTCTGGCGCTGGGCGGGCAGCTTTGCAATGACCTTTTTCACGTCATGGACAAAGCCCATGTCCAGCATCCGGTCGGCCTCGTCCAGCACAAAAATTTCCAGTGCGGACAGGTCGATAAAGCCCTGCCCGATCAGGTCGTTCAGCCGTCCCGGGCAGGCGATGAGGATATCCACGCCCTTTTTCAGCGCTTCCACCTGCGGTGCCTGTCCCACGCCGCCAAAGATGACGGTGCTGCGCAGTTTCAGGTACTTGCCGTAGGCTTCAAAGCTTTCGCCGATCTGCAAAGCCAGCTCCCGGGTGGGGGTCAGAATCAGGGCGCGGACAGCACCCTTGCGGCGGGGCGCATTGGCGGTGAGCCGGTCCAGCATGGGCAGCGCAAAAGCCGCCGTCTTACCGGTGCCGGTCTGGGCGCAGCCCATCAGATCCCGGCCTGCCAGCACCGGCGGGATAGCCGCCGCCTGAATGGGCGAGGGGGTCTCGTAGCCCGCTTCCTGCACAGCGCGCAGCAGCGGGGCGGACAGATTCAGTTCTTTAAATGTCATGGTTCTCCTATTATTCTGTGATCTTCCGGCACTCGATGTAGTAGCGCTTTTCCTCCGCGTGTCCCATGCTGAAGGTCTTGCGGGGCAGCACGCCGCCCATCACGACGCCGCGGAACAGGTCGCTCTTGGCGAAGGGCGGCATCAAAAACGCCACTGCGCCCTGCTTGCACAGCGCACGCACAGCCGGTTCGTCATGCACATAGTCCACCTTTGCTTCCGGGTGGCGTGCGATATAGTCCGAAATAAAATCGTCGATGGTGCCCACGGTCAGCGGTTCGGTGGGGTCCTCAAAGCTGAGCACATTGGCCATGTGGGGGCCCGCCAGCGTAAAGGGCTGCTTTTTGTTGCCGCCAAAGCAACAGCCTGCCATGTTGGCATCGCTCCATGTGATCAGGCTCAGCAGCACGGTGGCGCAGTCCACGTTGAACAGTACCCGGTGGATGGGCTCGATCTCGATAGCCGGGGAGTGCACGTTGCACACCTCTGCCAGACACCAGCGGGCGGGGTGGTTCTCTGCCTGCTCCGGGGTCAGGGTCTTTTTCAGCTCCTCCCAGCAGGCCTTTGCGGTAGCCAGCGAGTGGTTGCCGTCGCCCACCGCCAGCGTCAGCGGGTCGCGGCGGGTGGCATCGGGGTATTTCTTGTCAAATTCTTCCTGACTGCCCAGCACGGTCAGCGCATTTTCGATCTGTGCAATGAGGGCGGGATCCTCCACCGCCCAGCCGGCCACATGGCCGCCGCCCAGCATCAGCTCGCCCTCGTACACCTTGGGCAGGCTGTCCTTGTGGGCGGCAATGGGCTCGATGAGGGTGCAGTCCGGGTCATCTGCCAGCATCATGATGTGGGGCGTTTCCAGCGCGGCACCGGTGCGCACCTTCATGCGGGGCGGGATGCGGCTTTCCACAGTGCACTCGCTGGGACGCACCGCGCATTTTTCGCCACGGCGGTAGCTGTAAGCTTCCAGGTCCACACGCCCCACAAGACCCTGCCGTACCCGGCCGCTCTGCTCGGTGCGCTCCACATAGATAAAGCCGTCCACCGCCCGGGTGAGCACGTTCTGGGCGTAATCCTGCATGGTGGCGTGGATCTTTTCCACCCGCGCGTCAGCGTCTCCGTCCTCCAGATACACCTCCGGCAGGATCAGGTTCAGAGTGCTGGGCACACCCGCAGCGGTCTTTTCTGCCCGCTGCCAGTAGCTGCGGTCACTGGTAAACTGGTCACAGGCGATGCAGCCCCACTGCTCCAGCGGCACCTGCTCCGAAGGCAGCAGGATGTGTGCAGGTGCAAAACAGGTAGTCGGTTTCATAGTGGTTTCCTCCCCTCTTTATTGCAATTCAACTTTTTCAATGCAACAGCAACAACGTTGAATTGCATATCGCAAATATGCTGTTTGAATGTTGCGCTAATTTTTGACTTGCGATAAATGCCGCTTTTCAGCGGAATGCTGCGGCGTCGTGCACCACAACGTGCTGCACACCGGCGTCGGCAGCGGCCTGCTCCAGTGCAGCGCGGCTGTCCGCGTCCAGTGCGGTGCTGCTGGTGACCAGCAGATTCTCCATGCCAAGGGACACGCCGGTGGTGCCAAGGGCATCGGTGGCAGCGGTGCACAGCGCGTCCGGGTAGCTGACCCACAGGGTCACGCTGCCTGCAAAGCGGGTCTGCCACGCGGCGATATCGGCGGTAAGCTGGGCGGCGCGTCCCTCCCGGCTCTTGCCGCCGGAAGCGCCGAAGTCCTGCTTGCGGGTGATGATATTGGGGAACTGCACCCCGGTAAGCACCACCTGCTCGTAGCCCATGCCCTGCACCTCTTCAATGAGGTCGCCGACATACTGCACCGCACTTGCGGCAAAGGGGTTCATCCACGCCTTGCCGCCCTTGGCTGCGCTGACGTTGTCCAGCCAGAGACTGTTGCCATCGTAGTGCACGCCCATGCTGCGGTCGGTGTACACCGACACCGGGTCGGTAAAGGCGGCAAGCTGTGCCGCCGGGATAATGCCTTCTTCCCGCAGGATGGCGGCGATGCTTGCCGCATCCACCGGGCTTTCGGTGATGCTTTGGGCGGCATTTGCCACCCCGGAAGCGTAGTACACCGTGCCAGCGGCGTCCTTCAGGGTGACAAGGGCATAGTCTGCGCCCTGCTGCTTCAGCTGCCGGGCAGCGGCGCGGATGGCGGCTTCATCGGTCAGGGCTGTCACGTCCAGCTCTGCCCAGCTGCCGCCGGTGATGGCCTTGCCGTCCAGCGGCTTTTCCTTCTCCGGCTCCGGCTCAGACGCTGCCTGCGAAGCGGCGGCTCTGCTTGCCGCCGCAGAGGAAGCGGCTGCTTCGGCGCGGGAAGCGCTTTCGGCTTCCAAGTCCCGATCCTTGACCACGGTATACCATGTGTGGGTGGCCCAATCCAGCACATGGGGTGCGGCAAACCATGCGGCTGCCAGCACTGCCGCCACCAGCACAACAATGCCGATGCCGCGCTTTACGCGCGTTTCCCGGCTGTAAAAGCTGCGGTTATAATGCTTGACCTTCTGACGTTTATTCTTAGCCATGGTATCCTTTCCTCCCTGTCTGCGTTACAGGATGACGGAGTGTCCGGTAAAGCCATAGATCGCCAGCGCCAGCACGCCGATATACACCAGCGTGATGGGCAGGCCGCGGAATGCCTTGGGGATGGCTCTGCTGCGCAGGCGGTGGCGCGCTTCGGTGACCAGCAGCACCGCCAGCACATAGCCAAGGCCGCTGCCAAGGCCAAAGCCAAGGCTCTGGCCAAGGGTAAAAGTCTGGGTGCGCTCCACCAGTACCGTGCCCAGCACGCCGCTGTTCAGCGCGGCCAGCGGCACGATGCGCAGCAGCTGGCTGCGGCGGGGCAGGCTGCGCAGCAGCCACAGCACCAGGTGCTCTGCCAAGCACACCAGCGCAATGCTGGCGATATACACCAGCGGGCGCAGTTGTGCGCGGTTATCCAGCGGGGCAATGAACCACCGCCCGGCAAAGAAAGCCACCGGTGCTACCAGCACCTGCGTGATGCACAGCATCATGCCGAACAACGCGCTGCTGGTGCGGTCGTCCCCCACCAGCTGCACCATGCGGGACACGCCCAGTGCACGGGTAAAGACAGCGTTTTGTGCAAAAATAGCCAGCAGTGCATAGCTAAAAAACACTGCCGAGCTGCTTACAACTTCCTTCACGGTTCGCGGTCCACCTCCTTCTGGTAGTGCACGGTCAGGGTATCCTGCGCTTCCTTTTTCAGAAATTCCCTGCGCTTTGCGGCAGCGGCGCGCCAGATGGCGCACAGGATGCCCAGCACGATAAAGCCGCCCGCCGGCATCTTAGCCAGCGGCAGCAGCGCCCAGCGCCCCACCGGGGCACCGAACACGGTGCCAAGGCTGAGCCACTCGCGCACCATGCCGATCACGAGCAGCAGCAGCGCGTAGCCCACGGTGATGCGCACGCCCTTGGAAACTGCCTTGTGCACCGTCTCCTGCACGCGGCCGAAGCGGTAGGTCAGAAGCGGCTCCACTACCAGCATGGGCAGGTAGATGCCAAGGTTCAAAAGACCCGTGCCGAACACAAGGTTCAGGATGGGATACGCCGCCAGATACACCACAGCGGCGCTGGCTGCGTACAGTATAGCGCGGGGCAGCAGTTTTTTCTGCAGCTGTGCGGGCGAGGGTTCCTCGTCCCGCAGGGGCACAAGGCGGCTGAGCAGGCAGGCCAGCACGCGGGAGGGCACCAGCAGCAGCGCCACCGCCGCCGCCAGCATCAGGCTGTTCTGACCGGTGGTAGCCACGACCACCAGCGGTGCCAGACCCATGCCCTGCATGACCACCGGGTTATTCAGGAACACGCGGTCGTGATGGGCAAACTTTTCGGGATCTTGCAAGATCAGTTCCGCAGTACGCTTTTTCATTCCGCAGCCTCCTTTCGTTCGGACGGCAGACGGTGCAGCAGACAGTACAGCCGCTCCTCGGTGCGGTCAATGAGCGCGGACACACTGTTGACGGCCAGCAGTGCAAAGCAGACGCCGGTCTCGTACACGCCAAAATAGCGGAAGCCCATGGTGGCAGCACCCACCAGTGCGCCGTACAGGATGCGCCCAAGCCGGTGATGCGCACAGGTGTATGGCTCGTTGAGCAGGAACACCGCGCAGAACAGCATTGCACCAGTGTGCAGCTCGTCCCTGATGCCCTGCAGGCGGGGCATCAGGCTGCTGAAGAGGGTGCTGTCTGCCAGACCTACCTGACGCGGGAAGAAGAAGGCGATGAGCCCGCAGGTGATGAGAAAGCTCGCTGATGCGCCGATGTGCACGTCCTTCTGGGTCCACAGCACAAGGCCGCAGGCCAGAATGACCAGCGCTGCGCCGGTGCCCATGGGGGCGGCAAACTCGCCCAGCGCAACAGCGAGGGAGTTCAGGTTCAGGATACCGCCGCTGCGCAGGGGGCAGGGCAGGCCATCGCCGCGCTGGTGTCGCTGGGCTACAGCCAGAGCGAGGCCGCGCTGGCCGTCTCCAAGATCGACGGCACGCTCCCCGTGGAAGAGATCATCAAGCTGGCGCTGCGCAGCATGGCGGGCAGGAGGTAAACGATGCAGGACGAAACCGCGCTGTACGGCGCAAAAATGATGCAGCCCGTCATGACCCCGGCGGACAATGAGGAAAATAACCTCCGCCCGCAGCATCTGGAGGACTACATCGGGCAGGAAAAGGCCAAGCAGAACCTGAAGATCTATCTGGAAGCCGCCAAGCGCCGGGGCGAGCCGGTGGATCACATTCTGCTCTACGGCCCGCCGGGTCTGGGCAAGACTACGCTGGCGGGCATCATTGCCAACGAGATGGGGGTGCAGATCCGCATCACCAGCGGCCCGGCCATTGAAAAGCCCGGCGACCTTGCCGCCCTGCTGACCAACCTGCAGGAGGGTGATGTGCTGTTCATTGACGAGATCCACCGCCTGTCCCGGCAGGTGGAGGAGGTGCTGTATCCCGCGCTGGAGGACTATGCGCTGGATATCATGATCGGCAAAGGCCCCAGCGCCCAGAGCATCCGCATCAATCTGCCCCGGTTCACGCTGGTGGGCGCTACCACCCGCGCCGGACAGATCACCGGCCCTCTGCGCGACCGTTTCGGCGTGCTGCTCAAGCTGGAACTGTACAGCCCGGACGAACTTTCCCGCATCATCATGCGGTCGGCGGGCATTCTGGATCAGCCCATCACCCCGGAAGGCGCTTATGAGCTGGCAAAGTGCAGCCGTGGCACCCCCCGCGTGGCGAACCGCTTTTTGAAGCGCATCCGCGACTTCGCCACCGTGCTGGGCGACGGCATCATCGATCAGGATGTGGCGCTGCTGGGTCTGAAGCGGATGGACGTGGACGCGCTGGGTCTGGATGAGCTGGACCGCAGCCTGCTGCGCGCCATCATCGAGATGTACAACGGCGGCCCGGTGGGTCTGGAAACGCTGGCTGCCGCGCTGGGCGAGGAGGCGGTCACGCTGGAAGATCTGTGCGAACCGTATCTGATGCAGATGGGCTTTTTGACCCGCACTCCCCGCGGACGCTGCGCCACCCGCCTTGCCTACGAGCATCTGGGCATGAAAGCTCCGGAGACCGGCAGCGCCGAGGAAAACGGCCAGCAGAGCCTGTTCTGACTTATTATTATATATAGGACTTTTGACGCGATAAACGGAAGGAGGACGCTATGCGCCCTGCAGATACTTGGAAAGACTACGAACTGCTGGATGCCACCGACGGCAACCGGCTGGAACGCTGGGGAGAGACCCTGCTCATCCGCCCCGACCCGCAGGTGGTGTGGAAGACCCCCAAGCAGAGCCCCCTGTGGGCAAAGGCAGATGCCATCTACCACCGCTCCAATCAGGGCGGCGGCGAGTGGGAGTACCGCCGCCGTCTGCCGGAAAAGTGGAAGATCAGCTGCGGCGAAGGGGAGGATAAGCTCACCCTTATCGTCAGCCCCACCGGCTTCAAGCACACCGGCGTGTTCCCGGAGCAGGCGGTCAACTGGGCTTGGTACCAGCAGAAGATCCGCGCCGCGAACCGCCCGGTAAAGGTGCTGAACCTCTTCGGCTACACCGGCGGCGCTACGCTGGCCTGTGCCGCTGCCGGTGCTACCGTCTGCCATGTGGATGCCTCCAAGGGCATCGTGGCATGGGGCAAGGACAACGCCGTGGCAAGCGGCCTGACCGATAAGCCCATCCGCTGGCTGGTGGACGACTGCGCCAAGTTCGTGGCGCGGGAAAAGCGCCGCGGCAACACCTACGACGGCATCATCATGGACCCGCCCAGCTACGGGCGCGGCCCCGGCGGCGAGATCTGGAAGCTGGAGGACTGCATCTACGACCTCATCAGCCAGTGCGAAGAGGTGCTTAGCGATACCCCGCTGTTCTTTGCGGTCAACAGCTACACCACCGGCCTGTCCCCGGCGGTGATGGAGTATATGCTCAAGACCACGCTGGTGCCCCGCTTTGGCGGCAAAACCAGCTGCGATGAGATCGGCCTGCCGGTGTCTGCCACCGGCGGCGTGGTGCCCTGCGGCGCCACCGCCATTTGGGAAGAATAAACTCCCTCAGTCACGGCTGTCGCCGTGCCAGCTCCCTCGGGGAGGGAGCCTTTGGCATGGCGGGAACGTTGACCATTTGCCGAAAAACTTCTCGGTTGCGCCAGAGACTCTCCTTTTGGGAGAGCTGGCAAATCTGTAAAGATTTGACTGAGAGGGCGAGGACGTTAAAAATAAGCAAGCAATTTCAATAGAATGGGGTACAGCCCCTTTCGGAGGGGCGCACCACCAGAAAGAGAAACAAAGCATGAGTGATACGATTTTAACTGCTGAAAATTTGAAGTTCCGCTACGATGCCGAGCAGCCGGTCTATGCGCTGGACGGCGTATCTGCCCGGGTGAAGCGCGGAGAGTTCGTGGCGGTGCTGGGTGCAAACGGCTGCGGCAAATCCACGCTGGCGAAGCACTTCAACGCCATTCTGCTGCCGGAGAGCGGCAAGGTGTATGTGGAGGGCATGGACACCGCAGACGAAGAGAAGCTCTACGATATCCGCCAGACCGTGGGCATGGTGTTCCAGAACCCGGACAACCAGATCGTGGCGACCGTGGTGGAAGAGGACGTGGCCTTTGCGCTGGAAAACCTCGGCGTGCCGCAGGACGAGATGCGCCGCCGGGTGGACGACTCCATGAAGATGGCCGGCATCTACGAATACCGTGAGCGCGCACCCCACAACCTTTCCGGCGGTCAGAAGCAGCGCGTGGCCATTGCCGGTGTGGTTGCCATGCGCCCGGACTGCCTGATCCTGGACGAAGCCACCGCTATGCTGGACCCGCGCGGCCGCGAGCAGGTGATGCAGACCATCCACTACCTGAACGAGAACATGGGCATTACGGTGGTGTCCATCACCCACTATATGGAAGAAGCCGCACAGGCTGACCGTGTGCTGGTGATGAGCAAGGGTCATGTGGTGATGGAGGGCACCCCGAAAGAGGTGTTCAGCCAGACCGAAAAGGTGCGCAGTCTGCATCTGGACGTGCCGCAGGCCGCTGAGCTGCGGGACGAGCTGGTGAAGGCCGGCATCCCGATGCCGGAGGGCATCATCGACACCGGTGCCTGCGCACAGGCGCTGTATGAGCTGCTGCAGTAAGGGGGGCGGACGAAATGGCAGATATCATTAAGGTAGAACATCTGAGCTACGTCTATAACCCCGGCCTGCCCACCGCAGTGACCGCGCTGGACGACGTGAGCTTTACCGTAGAAGAGGGCGATTTTGTGGGCATCATCGGGGCCACCGGCTCCGGCAAGAGCACCCTCATCACCCACATGAACGGCCTGAACAAGCCCACCAGCGGCAAGATTTATATCGACGGCCGCGATTTGTGGGCAGACCCGGAAAAGATCCGGGATTTCCGCTTTCTCACCGGGCTTGTGTTCCAGTACCCGGAATACCAGCTGTTTGAGGAGACCTGCTACAAAGACATCGCCTTTGGCCCCAAGAACATGGGCTTGGACGAAGCCGAGGTAGACCGCCGCGTCCACGAAGCCGCAGACTTTGTAGGCTTAGACCCGGCGCTTTTGGAACGCAGCCCCTTTGAGCTGTCCGGCGGTCAGAAGCGCCGGGTGGCGGTGGCCGGTGTGATGGCCATGAAGCCCCGCATCCTTGTGCTGGATGAGCCCGCCGCCGGCCTTGACCCGGAGGGACGGGACGATATCCTTTCCGAGGTGAAGGAGTACCACAAAAAGACCGGCACCACCGTGCTGCTGGTGTCCCACAGCATGGAGGATATTGCCAAGTACGCCAACCGCGTGCTGGTGATGAGCAACAAGAAAATTGCTATGTACGACACGGTGGAAAAGGTCTTTGCCCGCGCCCCGGAGCTGCTGGAGCTGGGGCTGTCGGTGCCGCAGGTGACTAAAATTTTCCTCAAGCTGCGGGAGATGGGGGTGGACGTCCCGGCGGACGTGTACACCATCCCCTACGCGGTCAAGACCCTGCTGGAAGCCAAGCGCCGCCGCGATGCCGGGGAAAGCCTTGTGCTGCCCCGTAGCACTGCCCGGAAAGGGGGTGCTGTCTGATGCTGCGAGATATCACCATCGGTCAGCACTTCCCGGGCAACAGTCTGGTGCACCGGTTCGACCCCAGACTGAAGCTTGTGCTGACGGTCGCTTATATCGTGCTGCTGTTTGCAGCCTCCAACCCCTTGGGGCTTACTTTGTCCATCCTCTTTTTGGGGGTCATGTACAAGGTGGCAAAAATTCCGGTCAAGATGATCGGCAAAAGCCTGAAGCCCATTCTGCCCATTGTGCTGTTCACGGCGGTGCTGAACCTGTTCTTTGTCTCCGGCGAGGGCGACCCGCTGGTGCATTTCTGGTTCTTGAGCATCTACGCCGAGGGCGTGCGCTATGCAGTGCTGATGGCGGTGCGCGTGATGGCGCTCATTGCGGGTACCAGCCTGCTTACCTACACCACCAGTCCCATCGTGCTGACCGATGCCATTGAGCAGCTGCTCAAGCCCTTGGGCAAGCTGCACTTCCCGGTGCACGAACTGGCGATGATGATGAGCATCGCCCTGCGCTTTATCCCCACCCTCATCGAGGAGACGGATAAGATCATGAACGCGCAGAAGGCGCGCGGCGCGCAGCTGGACACCGGCAAAATGACCGACCGGGTCAAGGCGCTGGTGCCGGTGCTCATTCCGCTGTTCATCTCGGCCTTCCGCCGCGCGGACGAGCTGGCTATGGCCATGGAGTGCCGCTGCTACCGCGGCGGCACAGGCCGCACCCGCCTGAAGGTGCTGCGCTGCGAAAAGCAGGACTACATCGACCTTGCGGTCTGCATCGCCTGCTTTGCCGTCATCCTTGCCTCCCGGCTGGTGTTCCCGAATTATTAAAGATTAACAGCCTCGCCCTCTCCGTCATTGCTTCGCAATGCCACATTCCCCCTTTTGTCGCTGCGCGACATCTTCCCCCGGCCGGGGGAAGTCTTTCCTCAAAGGGGGAGGCCTTGGCAGTCCACGCAAACTTTCCGGTTTTGCCAAGGGCTCTCCCTTTGGGAGAGCTGTCAAGGCAGCAGGCCTTGACTGAGAGGGCGAGCCCGGCAGAATAAGAGTTGGTTTTTATGAATTTTCTGCTCACATTAGCCTACGACGGCACAAATTACTGCGGCTTTCAGGTGCAGCCCAACGGGCGCAGCGTGGCAGCCACCTTTCAGGATGCACTGGAAGCGGTGCTGGACAGCCGCCCCGATATCAAGGGCTGCAGCCGCACCGATGCCGGGGTGCACGCGCTGGGCTTCCGGCTGAACTTCCACGCCGATACCCGCATCCCGCCCCAAAAGCTGCCGCTGGCGCTCAACCAGCATCTGCCGCCGGATATCCGGGTGCTGGCGGCGCAGACTGTGCCGGAGGACTTCCACGCCCGGTACGCCGCCCATACCAAGACCTATCTGTACCGCATCCATAATAACCCCATCGACTCGCCCTTTGACGCCGCCTACTACACCCGGGTGCCCCGGCGGCTGGACGAAGCCGCCATGCAGGCGGCGGCGCAGCAGTTCGTGGGCACCCACGATTTTCTGGCGCTGTGCGCGGCGGGCAGTTCTGCCGCCGCTCATGGGGACACCGTGCGCACCATCACAGACTGCCATGTCACCCGGCGCGGGGACGAGGTGGACATTGAAGTGACCGCCGACGGCTACCTGTACAACATGGTGCGCATTCTGGCGGGTACTTTGTGCGAGGTGGGCGCGGGGCGGCTGCGCGCGGCGGACATCCCCGCCATTCTGGCAAGCCGGGACCGCAGCCGGGCGGGTCCCACCCTGCCCGCAAAGGGCTTATTTTTAAAGTGTGTGGATTACCCGGAAAAGGAGGAGCAGCCATGAAAAAGCTTCATCGCGGCGGCAGCAGCCCGGACGGAGAGCCGCTTTCTGCCGGGCGTGTGGAATATCTGGAAGCAGCGCGCCAGCGGGTGCGCCGCCGCCGTTTACGCCGCACCGCCATTCTTCTGGCGGCGCTGATACTGGTCACTCTGTTTGCCACCGGCGCGGTGGGTGCATCCATCGCCCGGGTAAAGGATCTGGTGGATACGGTGCACATCGCCCTTTCCCCGGCGGTGGGCTGGCCGCAGCAGACCGGCCTTGGCGATCTGACGGCAGTGCAGCCCATGTCCGGCAGCTTTGCAGCCATGGACGAGGATGCCTGTGTGGTGTACAGCCTTGGCGGCACCCGCCTTGCCAGCATCCAGAGCGGCTACGCCCGCCCGGCGCTGGCTGCGGGCAAGACCCGCTTTGTGCTGTACAACCGCTCCGGCAACGAGCTGCGGGTAGAAAGCCGCACCCAGAACCTTTACAGCAAAACGCTGGAAAACAGCATCTATCTGTGTGCCATGTCGGACACCGGCACGCTGGCAGTGGCAACGGACTCTGCCGACAGCACCGCCCGGCTGACCGTGTATACCCCCACCATGAGCGAACAGCTGCACTGGGATATGACCGGCACGCAGGGCACCCCGGTGCGGATGGCTTTTGCCGCCGACAGCCGCCGTCTGGCGGTGGCGGCTGTCACCTCCAGCGCCGGACAGTTACAGGCAAACCTCTTTGTGCTCAGCCTTGCGCAGGGCGACCCGGTGCAGCTGAGCAGCGGGGACAGCGTGCCCCAATGGCTGGGCTGGCTGAACAACGACACCGTGCTGGCTGTGTATGAGAACTGCGCCGTGGTGTACGGTGCGGACGGCGGCGAGCGAGGACGCTTCGACCTTGGCGGCGGCAGCCTTGTCAGCGTTTCGCAGGACGGTGCAAACGCCGCCCTGCTGTTGGAAAACGGACAGGTGTGCACCGCCGTACTGCTGGATAAAGACCTGAACGTGCAGTACAGCGGCAATGTGCCTGCGGCAAACCAGATCCTGCGCCGGGGTCAAAACTTTTATCTGCTTACCGACAGCGGCGTGGAATGCTTTACCGCAGACGGGGTGTACCAGTGGGGACAGACGCTTTCCGTCCGTCCGCAGGCGCTCATCGCGGGCAAGCAGCTGCTGGTGCTGTGCGGCAACACGGTGCAGCAGATCGCGCCGCCGGAGCAAACGGCTTCCAGCGCCCGGTGACCGAGGGGGAAACCGGTATTTTTGCGGGGAAAGTGATCTTTATAACAGGGAAAACAAGGTATGTTCAAGAATCCGTCATTTCTTTTTGATATCCTATGTACGGTGGTCTGGCTGGTGCTGATGGTACGCTATGCCCGCAAGGGCTTTCTTGCCAGCATCGTGCAGCTGTCCGGCAACCTCATCAGCCTGCTGGGCGCACGGCAGCTCTCTGCCGCCTGTGCGGGCTGGGTGTTCGAAAATCTGCTGGCCGGGGGCTTCCGCACCCAGATCGCCGCCCACCTTTCGGAGGACGGGGTGGTGAACCTTTCCGGCATTGCCCAGCAGTACGCGGGCTTTCTGCCGGAAAGCTTCCGCGCTTCCATCGTGGCGGCGTGCGAGCGCAGCATCAACGCTGTGCTGGCAGATAATGCCGTGGTGCTGGCCGATACCATCGTGGAAAAAGTATTGCAGCCGCTGCTCACCCCGGTGATCATGCTGGTGCTGTTCTTTGTGTTCTACGCGGTGCTGCGGCTGCTGGTCAGTATGCTGGTCACCGTGCTGGGGCTGGTGAATAAGCTCCCGGTCATCGGTACAGTGAACCGGGGTCTGGGCTGGCTGACCGGCGGCATGACCGCAATGCTGGACCTATACCTCGTGCTGTGCGTGGTGTGGGGGCTTGTGGTCATCACCGGCGGCAACCTGAATGTGCTCAACGACACTGTGATGCACAGCAGTCTTTACTATAAAGCGTTTAATATGTTCAACCCCTTTTTGTAACAGGGGCGACAAGGAGGAACTATGGTCTGTATTCGATGCCAGAAGCGTCCGGCGATCATCTTTATCCAGCGGATGGAGAATGGTCAGATGAAGCAGGAGGGGTACTGTCTGCACTGTGCCCGGGAACTGCACATCAAGCCTGTGGACGATCTGATGAAACAATTCGGGATGTCGGAACAGGATCTGGATAACATGGAAAACCGCATGGAGAGCATGATGGAGGAGCTGGGCGATTCCAACCCCCTTTCCATGCTGATGAATATGTCCGGCAACGGCGAGGATGCCGATGCGGAGAACATGGACGAGGATCTTGTACCCGGCAGCAATGCCACCTTCCCGCTGGGCTTTACCGGCACGGAAAAGCAGGACG
>OMAM01000680.1_pt1 | contig 16102 bp, 13 predicted proteins | sample 1644621 | NCBI WGS metagenome assembly OMAM01 (sample SAMEA103958120, study PRJEB25191) | human gut metagenome | biome: human-associated habitat [ENVO:00009003]; feature: intestine environment [ENVO:2100002]; material: feces | place: Germany | collected 2013/2015 | reverse complement strand
CATGAGCTGCTGATCCTGTTCCCTCTCCCTGAAACTCTGCCTCATATGGTATCCCGAACAAAATACAGAGCCATTTTTTATCAGCTTTTTCAACTTCTTTCATTGCGGACATATTGCCGGAATTCATTGATTGATTAAATTTTCCAATTAAGGCTGCCCTGTTCGGGGCCACTTTGCTTACTTCCATCTTACGCAAATTCATAAACGCATTTCCCATATATACGTTGTCCTGTGCATCTTTTTTTGCCAGTTCAACAATTTTCTCTTTTAAGGAATCCGTTAATTTCCATTTGTTTTTTTCAGAAGATTTAGAAACTTTTTTATCCGAAGTGCCCCATAATTTTGCTGTGCTATAATAATTTGATACCTCCATTTTATAGTAACTCCTTTCTTCCTTATTCGGCATTCTTCCAACTATGCTACCTGTTGGATTTCTCTCAGCATCAATATGATATGTAACTTTATTTGCAAACCGCCATCTCATGCTGCATAACATAATCCTGCTATGCCTTTTCTCTCGCAGCACTTGCTTCTTTATCTCCTTTTGTGATACCCAGTACATCCCGGCATACTCATATCAGTTTCTATGCCAGCACATCAAATGCCGAAACTCCGTTTTCCGTCACTCCTGTAGAAGTTGAAGCACCTACCAATTCCACCATTTTTACTGTCAGGTCAGCTACATCTTTTCCATCAATTTTCAGATTATATTGCTGTTCTTTCTGCTCCTGTTTTTCGGCACGCTGTTTTTCCAGTCTTTCCTCTGTCTCTTTCTTTTCTGCTTTCCTTTTCTCGAGTCTTTCTTCAAGTTCTTTCCTTGCTTTTTCTGTTCCCGGATCAACTTCATCTTGAGTACACATTACAGAACTCATGCTATCATATCCATTTATAGTAATACTATAACTCAGTATCTTTGCTCCTCTTGCTGCCACATAAGCTCTTGACTGTTCTATTGTTTTTGGTATTAGCGATAAATTGTACTCCAACCATTGTTTTGTCTTTTCATCTCCCATAGCCTTTGACAAAAGAGAACTGTTTATATTTACGGAATAATCCCTGCTTCGTAAACATTCGTATTTTTGTGTTAAATAGTTCTTATATTCATGAGCATTCTTATATGTCCTGCCCGTTTTGTTTCCAGCATTTTGTGTATTGCCATAACTATTCGTATATGACGCATATGTTCCTATTCCTGTAACTGCCATATTAACATATCTCCTTTCATTATTCGGAGTCCTTCCAACTATGCCACCTGTTGGATTTTTCTCACCTACATCTATACTTTAAAATCTAATCCACAAAGAGTATCATCCATCTGATTTAAAATACTTGTATCAAATGCATCTCCCGGCTTCCATCCAGGATTATTTTTCTTTACCAGTGTCTCCATTCTTGAAGCATAATCTCCAGCCATTCTGCTCAATGTCCACGAAGCGGAATTTCGCTGTTCAGAAGGAATCGTATTCAAATACTGTTTGATTACATCATGTCTCTTGCTTTCTTCTGGTATATATGCACCATTGCTACTGATAAAATCCTGCTTTACAACCTTTTCTAAATCCGACTTCACCTTATCCGATACAGACACTATCTTTTTCCAATCCTTACCATTGATACAACGGTCTGCCTGTTCCTTTGATAAAAAAGGTACACCATCTTTATTATAGTAATAATTGTTATTTCTATATTGACACCCAGAATCTAGGGTCGTAATCCCGGTCTGCTTGTGTGAAAAATTTTTCTGAAAGAAGAATTTGTTTATTAGCAAACTTTGCGAAAATAAATTTTTATTGTTAATATTTACATTCATATTTCACTCTCTCCTATAATACAAAATTGTAGCCACATTACATTTTTAATATGTATAATATACTTTTATTGTTTCAGTGGATGTTGAAACTGTTCCTTTTGTAACAATCCATATTTTCCACTTGCCTGACGGATCAAAACCATTAAAATCATTAATTGTTATTGTTCCACTCTTACTTACTGTTGTATAATTAACATTTCCATTGCCATCTTCTACATATAAATAAAACGAATCACTTCCTGAACTAACCCTCTCCATATAATCAAGTGTTTTTTTCAATAAATTCAATACTTTTTGATACCTGTCATTGAATAGAATTACGGTTATGGAGTGATCTTTACCTCATACAGGGCAGATATATAGTAATAATGGGTACACCAAATAAAGCGTCATCACTATCCGTTTTAAATGGCTTCGATGTATACCCATCCCTATATGGCAGCTCACCTCTCATGTCCAACAGGATCATCCTCCTTGCGGTGGGTCCTCACTTCCTTCGTTCTGCCTGTCCATAACCAGGGTGCCAGCTTAGCTACTATTCAGGGTCATGCCCTCTGGTTTAATTTCCTGCCGGCTACCAGCTCATTCTTTGTACTTTCATTACTGATCCAAACACTCCGATTACAGCACCTTTCGGCGGACGCTTACTGTAATCATTATGGTTGTTCTTTGTTACTCGGTTACGCAGCCTTTAACTGTTCTCCCGGATGTCTGATATCTTTCAACATCTTTGATGCATCATATCTGATTCCCTTAGTTAGAATCGCATGGAATACTCTTATCAGCTTACATGCTACTACTATCAGCGACTGCATCTTTTTTAATGGATTCTTTTCTCTGGTGGTATAATACCTGTGGATTTCTTTGAATTCTTCATTTTTTCCCACCACCGATATCGCTGCCTCGAAAAGTAAATATCTGAGACGCTTGCGCCCTCTTTTACTTATCTTTGTCTTTCCGTTGTGCTTACCGGAACTATCTGCCACCAGTTCCAATCCTGCCAGTTTCTGAAGTTCTTTCGTGCTATCAAAGCGCGTAATATCGCCAACTTCTGCTATGAAACCTGCTACTGTTGTTATTCCTATGCCTTTTATTTCAAGCAGCTTATCCGCATACCTGACCTGTTGGCACAGTCCTTTGATCAGGTCATTGACCCTTTCAAGGCGTTTTGTCTGGAGTTCATAATCCTCTATCAAATCCTGTATCTCCATCCGGGCTTCTGTAAGACCTGCTTTTAATCCTATGCTTCTCATTGCTGCCGCAAGAATCAACATAGCCTTCTTATGACCATTTCCTCGAAGTTTAGCGTCTTTCCATATCTTTATGATACCTTCCACTCCAAGTCTTACTATCTCCTCAGGTGTTGGTGCCTTTTTTAACACCAACATTCCTCCCTTGGCATCTATGTGTGTATAAATTCCCTTATATTCTGGGAAATACACTGCAATCCATTTCTGCAGACGGTTCTTCGCCCTTGTCTGTTCTTCTACAAGCACAAATCGACGGTTTGACGCATTCCGCAGTTCTGCATATGCACCTGTCGGCATATATGAATAAAAATACCGTCCATCCCTTACAAGCCCTGCAATAACACGAGGATCTTTCCTGTCATTTTTAGATGGACTGTTGTCATCTAATTCTTTGGTCTTATGCACATGGTGCGGGTTTACCATTACAAACTTTATGTCCTTTTCACCCATGAACTGCCCAAGATCAAACCAGTAGTGACCGGTTGGCTCTATTCCTACCAGTGCCTCTTCAAGTTCACTTTTCTGCATCAGTTCCACAATCGTATTGTAAAAGCTGTTGAATCCCTCCATAGAGTTTGAAAACGCTACAGGCTTTCTGGTAAGTTCGATGCCTCTCCAGTTAAAAGCTCTGAAATAATGCTTTTCACTGCCAACATCAATGCCAACAATCATTGTTGTTTCTTTTACTTGCTCAATCTTCTTGTTTTGTGTAGAATTCATTTGTAGATACCTTCCTTATTCTGCTCATTTGCTAACTGGCCGGTCAGCAATGACAGTTTAACTTAGGTATCTATTTTTGTAAAATCATTTACTCTCTACACTTTGAATTATACAGGAAGCTATTTAATTATCCATCCCAATGTCAGCTTTTCCCTGATTGTGCAAATTCCGGCTCATCCGACCACACATTCCGCTAAGAACTGATCAGCCTTTCCGGATGTAACAGAACACATTTCCGCTTCAGCTGATCAATAAGTTTTCAACGTGTTATAGTTCTTTCGTAGTCATCAAATGATTGCGAAAGGAGGCATAACTATGCAAGACTACAACACGATTATCGGCTCCATCCAGATGCGTTTGAATGGATGCCAGACCAGGTCTGTTATGGACCGTTACAAGATTGGCTCAGGTACATTAAATCTGATCATGAGCCGGTACCATGCCAACGGAATTCCAATCGAGGAACTCCGAATGATGGCACCTAAGGAAGTTGAGGATCTTTTCTATCCGCAGAAAAATCTATAGAGGAAAGATATCCCGCTTCCAGATTTCCAGTATTACTATGACAGAATCCATACACCAGGGAGCCGCATGAACATTTCATTCTGCTGGCTGGATTATAAAGAAAAGAACCCTGATGGATATGAGAAGTCACAGTTTTACAAATACTTCAACCGATTCATAGCAGAAAACTATGGTGGTCAGAAGGTATCCATGGCCGTAAACCGAATTCCTGGTGAGAAGATGTATATCGACTGGGTCGGCGATCAGCCGGAACTTTTAACAGACACTGAAACAGGCGAGATGAAAAAGGTCCATATTTTTGCGACCACGCTTGGCGTAAGCAGCCTGATCTATGCAGAAGCTTTTCCGAATGAAAAGCTCCCATGTTTTATAGAAGGCTGTGCCCATGCTGTTTCGTTTTATGGTGCTGTTACGAAATACTTTGTACCCGATAACCTGCGGACTGCTGTAACCAAGCACACAAAGGATGAACTTATCCTGCAGTCTACCTTTGCAGATCTGGAAGATTTCTATGAAACCATAGTTCTTCCACCACCCGCCAGAAAGCCGAAAGGCAAGCCTACAGTTGAAAATCATGTACGTTATCTTGAAACACATCTGGTTGAGAAACTGAAAGAAAAGATATATGTGTCATTTGAAGACCTGAATGCTGATATTAAAAAAATAGTAGCGGTCCTCAATAAACGATCTTTTCAAGGAAATGATTTTTCAAGACTGGATGCTTTCGAAAAGTACGACAAACCATGTATGAAACCACTGCCAGGCGGATGTTACACGGCTTGCGATTATAAAGCGGTCTTAAAAGTTCCAAACAATTACCATATCGAGTATGACGGCCACTACTATTCCGTATTGTACTCTTACTGTGGCAAGCCTGCAATCCTGAAGGCAACCGCATCAGAGATCAGGATCTGTGATCAGTATAATCGGCTGATCTGTACACATAAGCGGTCTTATAGGGAGTTTCCGCTGTATATCACAGTAGATGAACATATGCCGCCAGAACACCTTTATTATAAAGAAGTCAATTCAAAGGATGGCAATTATTACCGTCGCTGGGCTTCGGCCATTGGTCCTGCAATGTCAGAACTGATTGACAGACTCCTTAAATCATCAAAACATGAAGAGCAGTCTTATAATGCCTGTGCAGGTATCCTGCATAAAGTAAAAGCAATCCCGAAAGGTGCGGCTGAAGAAGTTGCCCGTAAATGTATAGAGATCAATTCCTGTAAATATTTTACCTTCAAGCAGATGCTGAAAAAGATGGATGTGAAGGAACTCCCCGAACATTCACCAGGAACACTGCCTAATCATGAAAATATCAGAGGAAAGGACTACTATAAGTAAGGGTGACATACTATGGCATATAGATTAAAAGACTATCTTTATAACGATAAACTCACAAAGGAACAGAACATACTTATGGATCGGCTGTATAAACTTCGTATGTCCGGTATGGCTGAAGCCTTTGAAAAGCAGCTTCTGGAACCAAACACAGGTCTCGAACCATTTGAAGTCCGCTTTGCTGCTATTGTAAATCATGAGTGGGATCAGCGTGAGAGTAAAAAGTTTAAACGTCTCATGAAGAAAGCGACCCTGAAATATCCTGCAGCTGATCTTGACAGCTCAATCTACGATCCAGAACGACAGCTGAATACACACGTCATAGAACTTCTGGCCAAGTGTGATTGGATCGATGAACCGAATAACCTGCTGATGACCGGAGGGGCCGGTGCTGGAAAAACGCACATCGCCTGCGCCCTATGTATCACAGCAATGCATCAGAATCGTACGGTCAAATATATACGTGCGAACACACTTTTAAAGGAATCCAATCATGCCAGACAGGAAGGTACTTACTTTGAGTATTCGAATGAAATGGCAGCTTACGATCTCATGGTGATAGATGATTTCGGTTTAATGGATCTGGACATCGAAAAATGCCGTGACCTGTTTGAAATCATCGAGTCCAGAGATTGCCGCAAGGCAACTATTATTATCTCGCAGATTCCAGTATCCGGATGGTATCAACTTTTTGGGGATTCCACCTATGCAGATGCCTGCTTAAGCCGAATGACATCCAAGGCATATCGTCTTGAATTTTCTGGCAGGGATCGTAGAGTAAATAATGGCAACTAATAAACCTGCTGAGCTTTGCTCAGTCTGAAGCGGAATGGCGCTCCGTTCCTCTGGAACGGATGCGCAGTTCTTGCGGAATATGCACCCTGATTTTTGTCACATTTTCATATTTACTGTCTTTTTACCCGACAATTGTCGCATAAAATCATATAAAAAAGCTACCCAGATTTCAACATCAATCCGAGTAGCTCATTCTTTTAACCTATTTTCTACCATTCTATATCACAAAGGATCCATAATTCTAATTCATTTTACCTCTTCATACCCGTTTTACAATTGCAGCTGCCTTCAATATAGCCACCTGCGATTTTCCATCCGTCAGAGTGCCATCCATTACCTGTTGCACAAGCTCCTGTAGCGGGATCTGCTCAATATTCAGAAATTCATCATCATCCAGACTCTGACTGCCATACTGGAGGTCACGGGCAAGATACAAGGTAATTACTTCGTTGCTATAGGCAGGTGCCGGGCGATACTCCCCTAATTCTATCCATTCCTTCGCCGATATTCCTGTTTCCTCCTGAAGTTCCCTCTTTGCTGCCCGAAGGCGATCTTCCTCCGGATCGTCCAGCTTGCCTGCCGGAATCTCCAATACAACCTCTCCAACAGGATATCTGAACTGCCGTTCCATGACCACATTTCCCTCATCCGTCATCGGGACGATAGCTACTGCTCCTATATGTCTGACATACTCACGCCTTGCCGGCTTTCCGTTTGGAAGAGTTACCATATCGCAATAAGCATGCAGCATTTTTCCAGCAAAAACTTCTGATGACTCTTTAGTTATCTCTGTAAGCTTCTCATAAGTAATCATGGCCGCCTCCTGTAATCTCTATATCTGCTGCTCTACATTGTTGCCACATATAAATCAATCGCGGCTATATAAATCCCTTGTGTACACCTTCGCTTTGACATCATTCAGGCATTGATCATACCGGTTGGCAATAATACACTGCGATCTTTCTTTGAATTTCAGTAAATCATTCACAACCTTCGAACCAAAGAAAGAACTGCCATCTTCCAGGGTTGGTTCATAAACGATAATTGTTGCACCTTTCGCTTTAATGCGCTTCATAACTCCCTGAATACTGCTCTGACGGAAATTATCTGAATTGGACTTCATGGTAAGTCTGTACACTCCAACTACCACCTCATGCTCCTTTTCCCTGTTATAATCTTCCGAGTTGCCGTAGCAGCCTGCAATTTCAAGCACACGATCTGCAATAAAATCCTTTCTCGTCCGGTTGCTCTCTACTATTGCCTCTATCATCTTTTCCGGGACATCTGCATAATTAGCCAACAGCTGCTTCGTGTCCTTTGGCAGACAATATCCTCCATATCCAAAAGAAGGATTATTATAGTGTGTCCCGATTCTTGGATCCAGACACACACCCTCAATAATTGATCTGGTATCAAGGTTCTTACTCTCAGCGTATGTATCCAACTCATTGAAATAAGAAACACGAAGTGCCAGATAGGTATTGGCAAACAGTTTTACCGCTTCTGCCTCTGTCAATCCCATAAAAAGCGTATCAATATTCTCTTTTAACGCCCCTTCCTGCAAAAGAGAAGCAAAAACCTCTGCCTTCGCTCTCGTTTCCTCATCACACCCAACGATAATTCTGGAAGGGTAAAGATTATCGTATAATGCCTTTGATTCCCGTAAAAATTCCGGACTAAAAAGAATGTTCTTCGTTTTATACTTTTGACGGGCATACTCCGTAAAACCAACCGGTATCGTAGATTTAATTACCATCATCGTATCCCGATTAGAGTCAAGTACCAATTGAATCACGGCCTCCACAGCTGAAGTATCAAAGAAATTTTTCTTCGTGTCGTAATTAGTCGGCGTTGCTATAATTACATATTCTGCCTTCTTATATGCAGACGCTCCATCGGTTGTAGCTTCCAGATCCAGTTCTTTCTCCGATAAATATTTCTCAATATATTCATCCTGTATCGGACTGATCCCCGCATTCAGCTTCTCAACCTTCTCCGAAATCACATCCACGGCAATCACCTTGTTGTGCTGTGAAAGAAGCACAGCCAACGATAATCCTACATAACCCGTTCCTGCTACTGCAATAGTTTTTCCCATTTTTCTCTTCTCCATTACAAATACATCTTTGATACTTTCAATGCCTGATCGATGACTTTATCCATGTCATAGTACCTATATTCTGCGAGTCTGCCTCCAAATATTACCCCATCCTCTTTATCTGCCAGTTCTTTATATTTTGCATATAAATTTGAATTCCATTCGTCATTTACCGGATAGTATGGCTCCATTCCCGGCTTCCATTCTTCGGAATATTCCCTGGTTATTACTGTCTTATCCTGTTCTCCGAATTCAAAATGCTTATGCTCTACGATTCTTGTATAAGGCGTCTGTCTATCCGTGAAATTCATTCCGGCAACCCCTTGATAATTCTTCACGTCCAACACTTCCGTTTCAAAGCGCAAGCTGCGATATTGCAAATTACCATATACATAATCAAAATATGCATCTATGGGGCCAGTATATACAACCTTCTCTGCTACTGCATCAAACTCTGACCTATTCTCCAGATAGTCGCAATTAAGCTGAACCTCTATTCCCTGCAGCATTCTTTCAATCATTTTGGTATAGCCTCCAACAGGAATTCCCTGATAAGGATGGTTAAAATAATTATTATCAAACCTCATTCTCACAGGAAGCCGTTTAATAATAAATGCAGGAAGATCTGTGCACTCACGTCCCCACTGCTTCTCCGTATATCCCTTAATCAGTTTTTCATAGATATCCCGTCCCACAAGTGAAATCGCCTGCTGCTCTAAATTACAGGGTTCACCTGTGATCTCTTTTCTTTGCTTTTCAATAATCTGTTCTGCTTCTGCCGGAGTATTTACTCCCCACATCTCATGAAATGTATTCATATTAAAAGGCATATGGTACAATTCGCCCTGATAATTGGCAATCGGTTCATATCGAAAGTGATTGAAGTATGCAAACCGGTTTATGTACTGCCATACCTCATCAATATCCGTGTGAAAGATATGTGGACCATACTCGTGAACCTGAATCCCCTCTATTTCCTTCGAGTAGATATTTCCTCCAATATGTCCTCTTTTATCGATTACAAGAACACTTTTTCCTTTTTCCTTTGCCTGTTGTGCAAATACTGCTCCGTATAAACCGGCTCCAATAATTAAAAAATCAACCATCATGTCCTCCACCTATTTTGTGATAATCTCCAAGGCTCCGAAAATTATTCTTTGAATAAATGCTCAATAATATCCCGAATTGCTCCATCTCCACCATTGTACGAACTTATGTATGCAGCAAGTTCCTTTACCTTAGAATTTGCATCATTAACAGTGCAGGGAAAGCCAACCTGTTCCATGACCGGAATATCATTCACATCATCACCTACATATGCTACTTCTTCTAATGAAACATGATATTTTTTTGCCAACTCTCTTACCACTGACAATTTATCTGTTACTCCCTGATGCAATTCATTAATATGAAGCTTCTCCGCTCTTCTTTCTACAATCTTGGTATTCTCTCCGGTTATAATTCCTGTAACAACTCCCTTATTTCTTATGTTAGATAAGCCCATTCCATCTTTTGTATTAAACTTTTTCAATTCATCTCCGTTTTCAGAATAATACATTCCCCCATCGGTAAGGCATCCATCACAATCGGTTAAGAACATTTTAATTTTCTTTGTATCAGGATCTTTATCCAGTAGTAATCCATTTTTCTTCATTAATGCTTCAATGATTAACCAGTCACTTGGTTCATCAATTTCAAACGCTGTATCCGCATCCATCTCATAAGCCTTGATGTTTCCCGATAATCTATTTCCTGTCTTTAACAGATTCTCCCTTGAACAAATATAGAAGGCTCCATTCTCCATTAAATATCCATCAAACTCCTGTCTACGTGGTCTATGAAACACTTCATAGTTCATCGGAACTGCATTTTCCTCTTTATCCTGTTTCCACAGAAAACGATATTGCTTCACAACAGATAATACGCTATCCGTATTATCTGTTGCATATAACTCATATCCTCCGTTTAAATCACCTGCTGTAAGCATCGGAGATGTAGCCTGTACTAATATGATATTATCGAATATATAATGCTCAGCAAACTCCAGCATAGCGGACTCTGTTGATGCTCCATCCGTAGCTGTCTCCGGTGATCTTCCTATTACTTCAATCTTATCAGCACCAGAAATTTCTCCTACAAATCTCTGCACCGCATTTCTTATAACTTCACTATCTGTCGATACATAAACTTTATCAATGTACCGGCATTCGCATGCCGCCTTTACTGTCCAATACACCAATGGCTTTCCGCATATCGGTTTTATATTTTTTAATGGTATTGATTTACTACCACCCCGTACCGGAATAAATGCAACATTCATAAACTCACCCTCACGCTGTCCATTATCTTTTTCTATATTTCAATTTTTCTCTTTGCACCTGTTCTATGGGAAGAATCTCCGACTCCTTATATCGTAACGCCTCATATAAAGCATTACAATCCCTGACTACACGCCGAATTCCATCAGGCTCAAGAGATGCCGCATGATCCGTTCCTTTCCATGTCCTATCAAGTGTATAGTGTCTCTCTATATAACTTGCACCCAATGTATAAGCAGCTACATCTACTGCTATTCCTAAATGATGGCCCGAGAATCCAACTGCCTTCACACGATGCTCATAAGCCTCCCTTAATCTCAGTATTTCAAGCAGACAAACATCTTTAAAAGGTACCGGATACCCCGAAGTACAACAGAATATTACTAAATCCTTTGCCCTGTTATTCCTTTCAAATAATTGTACAATTTGCTCTTCTTCCTCATGTGTAGTCATTCCGAAAGATAATTGGATTTCTCCCTCATAATTATTACATAGCCAATCAAGCATTTCGAAGTGATTATTGCAGGCCGAAGGTATCTTGATAAACTTTGGATTTAACGAAGAAATTTCCCTGGCACTGGTCATGTCCCACACAGAAGATGAATATGTAATTCCAACCTCTTCACACCATTTCTTCAACTGTGCATGTTGTTCAATATCAAATTCCAGAAACTCTCTATGTTCCCCATATGTTTTCCCATATGAATTAGCCGGATTAGGGTGTGGTGCATTATACTGTTCCGGTGTTAATAGTTCTTTGGGACATCTCTTTTGAAACTTTATGGCATTTGCCTTGCAAAAAATGGAGGCTGTTGTAATCATTTCATGTGCAATTTCCATCTGCCCCATATGATTGCAGCCAGCTTCTGCAATGATGTACGGTTTTTTATAATCCACAATTACTCCCCCTTTTGTCCATCTGATAAATTAAATTTATTTACTATTTTTCTTTTTATTATTTGTTTCATTTCTGTAATGTTACTATTATGAAAGAACCCAAGAATTAAGAAATAAACAGGTACGGCTAATACAATACATCCTGCCATTTTAACCACATAATTCGTTTGCCACCTATTCACACATACTCCTATCAAATTAATAGGTAATGCTGCAATCCAGTATTGATAATATTCCCTGAAAATGGCTTTTAACTGAAAACATCTTTTCGCATTAATAAAGCATATTAAGGCAACAATTGTTTCAGCTAATACGGTCGCAACTGCAGCTCCATTTTCTTCATACTTTGGTATTAGTAATAAATTAAAAGTGAAATTCGTAACTGCTCCGGCACATGTTGAGAGTAAAATCAGTTTTTCTTTCCCCATAGGTACAAAGGTCTGTTGATTCGTCACAACACTAAAGGGAATTACCAACACAATCGGAGTAAGTATACGCATTGTAAATCCGGCTGTTTCGAATCCCGATCCGCAAAATACATAAATAATGTCATCACTTAAAACAAATAGCCCGATGCAGGCCGGAACAGAAAGCATAAATACGAAATTATATGCTTTCTTCATTAACTGCTCAAACTCTTTTGTTGCCCCTTTCCCTATGTAATAAGAAAGTCTTGGAATAAGTACAACACCCAATGATGTAATCAGGGTATTCGCAATTTTATTAATCTTAATTGCGGCTGAATATAATCCTACTGCATTATCTCCACATATAAACCCGAGCATAGTAGAATCTAATACCGTATACAGCTCAATGGAAAGAGCCAATGCAAATAACAAGGCAATCGGTCTCAAATGCTTCTGTATCTCATAATTGCCATACCAATGAAAATCCACATAATCCCTGCTCTTGAAGAAATTCAATATATATGAACCGGAAGATGCAATGACAGATACAATCGTATAATTTACCACATCCCTCGAATCTCGGACTGTAATAAACATAATTATTAAAGCAATTCCCTGAAAAAGCATTGACCGAAGTGCAATGTACTTATATTCCTCCAGTGCCTGATATAACCAGTCCATACCCATGCCCATCATTAAAATAGAAAAACTATTAATGATAAGCAGCACACTATAATCCTTAAGTTTTGCCACATAAGCAATCGCAAACACTAAACCAACATACGAAAGAATCGTGGTACATCCGTTTATTAGCAGCATCTCATGCACAAATTTAGAGAGGCTTTTCTTATTATCCCTGACCTTGGCAGCTTCTCTCGTACCATAATAATTCATTCCCATTGCTGCAAACATACTAAAATAGGAAATAACTGATTTAGCAAAATTTACTTTACCAATCCCTTCGGCCCCCAATATTCTTGAAGAATATGTAAATGTTAATATTGGAAAAAGAATTGTTGAAAGCGTTTTTATAAAATTAAATATAAAATTTGTTATAATCGATTGACTTTTTTGCAAAGTTTCTTCCTCAAGATATTTTTTTATACAAATAGCATAGATACAATAAGGCTACATTGTGATGTCTGATAATTGTTATTGCACGTCCGCCTCTTGTCAACAGACTCCTGTCTACCTTGTCAAATGCCGTATAATATGGTTCTTCTTTTATTACTGAAGATGCATAACGTATTTTATTAATTAAATTCTTCTTATTTTGTTTATTAAAAAAGTATCTTGTCGTATTTACCGCAACATTATTAACTATAAATGCATATAAACTTCTATAATAATTCTCATTTACATTATAAAGTTTTGCTAATCGAAACATTTCTTCGAAAACGGCTTTATCTATCTCTATTCTGTCTTCTTTATATCCCGCACTTATGCTTTTTTCATTCAACCGATAATGATATCCATCGTCTGCAATAAATGCGATTTTCTCCGCATTTTGAAAACAATTAAGTGCATAAATAGTGTCTTCATATGCCCTTGTTTTTGTAAAGTATAAACTATTTTCTTCTATAAACTTTCGTTTAATGATTCTATTCCAAGGAAACTCTAACCCTCTTTCTTTCATTGGTGATAAAAGGTGACACAACACTGATGACTGCATATTTCTTATAAGGTTTTTATCCTTTATAAGAAAACTTTTTTCGAAAAAGGAGACCCTAAATTCTTTATCTCCTATATTCCTAAAATAGTTAAATAACAAAATATCGACATCATACTTATTTCCTGCTTCAATTGCTTTCTCATAAATATCTAATTCAAGCCAATCATCACTATCAACAAAAGCAATCCATTTCCCCGTGGCCATATTTATACCATCATTTCTTGCCGATGGTAAGCCTTCATTTTGTTTATGCAATACCCTTATACGGCTATCTCTTTTAGCATATTCATCACATATTTCACCACAATGATCTGGTGAACCATCGTCAATAAGAATAATCTCCAAATCACCAAAAGTTTGATTTATAACCGATTCCAGACAATTTTTCAAATAGCTTTCTACGTTATAAATTGGAATAATAACACTTAACTCAGCCATAATTTTCTCCTTCTGATAAATACATTTTTTCTAGATCACTAGTAACTTTATATAGGGAAAAGTCACTCTCTTCCAAATTTTTATTGTATAATTCTCTAGTTTCGGTTTCATGAAAAGAAAGGATTCTGGTCGCCCATTCGTCTGAAGTACATTCGATACTTATGGGAAAGCAATTGCTATTAATCTGAACTTCCTGTGGCAAATCTTCAGAATAGAAACACGGTAATCCACTTGCTTGAGCTTCAACAACTGCAATTCCTAAGCCTTCCCAAATAGATGGAAATACAAACACATCCATACAGCATAGCAAATCACATATATTATTAGTTGCACCATAAAAAATCACTTGATTTTCCAACCCATGCTGTTTTACTTTTTTTCTGATTTCTTCTTCTAACTCTCCTTCTCCTATTAACAAAAGAACAGAATCTTTTTTCTGCTTTTGAATACTTTCAAAAATATCAACTAAAAAATTGTGATTTTTCTGTGTTGTAAATGCTCCTATATGTCCAACTACAAACTGACTTTCTACATTCAATTTTTCACGCATCTGCCTTCTTGTTTCTGAGTCGAATTTGTAATCTTGCACATTAATAGCATTAGGAATCACCTGTATTTTTGAATGTACAGATTTAGGGAATGAATCTCTGCCAGCCTTCATAGAACAAGCATAATAATAATCTGCCTTTTTTATTAAAGGCCAAAATAACCGAGTCTGAATCCAATATTTTTGATTTTTCACATGCGTATTTTGTGTGTGTACAATTATTTTATTTATATGACTTCTATAACCTGCTATTGTGGATAACGCCATAATAGGAATCGCCCCCGTCTGAGCTTCAATCACATCATATTGTTCACTTTCTAGTATTCTATTTAGTCTAAATAAAAAGCTAATATAAAATCCAAGCTTACTATTAGAAGCGCATTTTAATTCAATTACTTTTCCTCCATTATTTTCTATATTTTCCCTTAATTCATCATTTAAACAGTAAAACGGAGTTAACACATCTATCTGTATTTTTTTGTGATTAATTTGGGTGTTTATATTCTCAATATATTTTTCAACTCCTCGTTTTATCAATATTCCACCACCAATTTGTAATACCTTTTTCACTTAAAACCTCCTACTTTTTATCTATGATGCATACGCATGAACAATTTTTTTGCAATAATATAACAATATTATGGCAAAATGAATCGTAGGATGAAACAAAACACAACCTGCTTGTCCCATAAACAATACACAAAAAACGGCTAATGAAATAGTTGAATATAATATACTTTCTTTGCATTCATAACTTTTTCTATATACTACAGCATAAACAAGTACCAATGCTAACGTCGCTAATACTCCCCCTTGAATCATATTTTCTAACAAATAATTATGTGAAAAATATTGTAAATAAATACCCCCATATACCTGTATGGTGTTTATCTTCATTACTTGGCCCTTGCAAGTACCATAACCGATTATCGGATTACTTAATATATTTCTTATTGCTGCATCCCAGATTAATGTTCTAAGAGACAATGTCATACTCTTATGTAGCACTCCAACAATAAACCATTCAAAATAAGTATGAATTCTAAATATTATTAGCAGAACAAAAATGAGCACATTTATGATTATGGCATTAAAAAAAGTACACATTTTTCTTATAACCATACTCCTAGTGATCAAAAACATACCAACTACAAACAAAACAAACGATAGCATAGCACCAACGCTCCAACCTCGTATAAGGGATAAAATACATACTATACCGCATAACCATATGTTTCTTTTGGATCTATTATTAATTTCACAAATATATACTATAAGTAA
>OMAM01000677.1_pt1 | contig 16140 bp, 13 predicted proteins | sample 1644621 | NCBI WGS metagenome assembly OMAM01 (sample SAMEA103958120, study PRJEB25191) | human gut metagenome | biome: human-associated habitat [ENVO:00009003]; feature: intestine environment [ENVO:2100002]; material: feces | place: Germany | collected 2013/2015 | reverse complement strand
TGCTGGTCTGGAAGCTGGACCGTTTTGCCCGGAACCGCTACGACAGTGCCCGGTACAAGACCCAACTGAAGCGGAACGGCGTGAAACTGGTGTCGGCAACGGAAGTCATTTCGGCTGGCCCGGAGGGTATTATTCTGGAGTCGGTGCTGGAGGGCTATGCCGAATATTACTCGGCTGACCTGTCCGAAAAGGTCGTGCGCGGCATGACCGAAAATGCTCTCAAGGGTATTTATAATGGCGGCACGATTCCGTTCGGCTACATGATCGATGAGACCCGGCATTACCAGCCCGACCCGTTGTTGGCTCCGTATGTGGAGCAGACGTTCCAGAAGTATGCGGACGGTGCGACCATGACTGACCTGCGGGATTGGTTAAAGGCACACAACATCAAAAATTCAATGGGCGGGGAGATGTCCTACAATACGATTCAGCGGATGTTGAGTAATCGCCGGTACATCGGCGAGTTGCGTTTGCGGGATGTGGTACAGCCCAATGCGATCCCGGCTCTTGTGTCAGAGGACCTGTTCAACAAAGTACAGGAAAAGCTGGCGAAAAATAAAAAGGCCCCTGCCCGTCATAAGGCAGAGGAAAGCTATCTGCTTACCACCAAGCTGTACTGCGGTAAGTGCGGAGCGCTGATGTTTGGCGAAAGCGGTGTCAGCCACACCGGGAAGATGTACACCTATTATAAGTGTGCTGCTGCCAAGAAGAAAAAGACCTGCGATAAAAAGGCCGTGCGGAAACAGTGGCTGGAAGATCTGGTTGTCAACGAGACCATGAAACTGGTGGAAGACGATGCTTCCATGAATGCCATCATCGCCAAAGTGATGGAGCTGCAAAATCAGGAAAGCACGGATTTGCCCATCTATGAAAAGCAGTTGAAAGAAACGGAAGTCGGCATCACCAATATGCTGAACGCTATCCAGATGGGCATTCTGACCAGCTCCACCAAGGAACGGCTGGAAGCTCTGGAAGATCAGCGAAAAGAACTGCAAGCCCGCATTGCAGAGGAACGGCTGGCTAAGCCAAAGATGAAAGAGGAGTTCGTCCGGTTTTGGCTGCTTCGCTTCCGCAAGCTGGATATGACCCAGCCGGAGCAGCGGCAGGCACTGGTGGACACCTTCATCAATGCCATCTATCTCTACGATGATAAGGTACTTATTACCTTTAATTATAAGGAAGGTACAGAAACGGTCGCTTTCGGGGAAGCCGTAAAAGCGGAGAAAAGTTCGGATATGAGTGCGCGAGGTGCACCAGATATTGAACGTCAAATCGTAAGATTTGGCGTTCTTTTTCTATGTAGGAAAGCGGCTGCACACTTTCTGCACACCGTTTGCACATTTGCCCGAATCAGGGGCTTTTCTGCGCAAGGTTTGCACAGCCTGCTTTCCTTTGCATAAAAAGAAGAAATTTTAGGCGAACAAGGCTCTCGTCAATTCTCTGCGTTCGTCTGCGTCCATCAGCCGGATGGCTTCAAGGATCTCCTTACCGGAGATTTTTGTTGCCGCCGGCTTTTCATTTTGCCGGGGCTGGGGTGCTGCCGGGGTCAGGTCTTGGGAATAGAAGTTCGCTTCGATCTTTTCTGCCAGTTCCAGCCGGGGTTTGTCCTGTGTGTGGGCGTAGGTGTCCATGAGGACGGCGGCAGTTGCATGGCCGGTGTTGCCCTGCACAGACTTGAAGTCACCATCCGACTGCAAGAGCTGGTAGGTGGCACTGGAGTGCCGCAGGCCGTGGAACACGATCTGTTCAAACTCCGGGTGCTCGGCTCTCCACAGGCGGTACCACTTTGTCAGTAGCTCCGGCGCGATGGGCAGACCATCCGGGAGCCGGAACAGCTGCCCGCAGTTGCTGTACTTTTCCGGGGCGTTCTGCTCGTCCTGCTTGAGCTTTTCAAGCCATGCAAGAAGCTCCTCTTTCAAGGGCTTGGTCATATACAGGATGCGGTTGGACTTCTTGGTCTTAGGCTTTTTCAGGATGAGAGAGGATTTGCTTCCCTCACGCCTGTCCGGGAAGGTGTGGTAGACCTGATTGGGGTCGAGCTTTTCCAAAGCGTCCTTGTTGGCTCGCTGCATGGTCTTGCTGACCGAGATGGTGCCACGTCCATCGGCGGCATCGAAATCCAGATCACTCGGCTGCAAGCCGAGAATTTCGCCCTCACGGAGCGAAAGGATCATGCTCATGTGCACCGCCAGATGCAGGGCGGGGTTCTCGATGGTCTGCAAGGCTGCCAGCATGGTTTTCTCGTCCCAGATGGTGCGTTCCTCGATATTGACCTTGGGAGCATCACGGGGCAGGGGAATCTTGTGGATCAAGTCCCATTCCACCGCATAGGAAAATGCGGTCTTGAGCAGCGTGTGGACTTCGTGGATAAATGATTTTTCTAATCTCCGTTTCAACAGCTTGGCGGGGGAGAACGCAGCAGCGAAGCTGCTGGATCTGCCGCCGTTTTGCGCCAGATAATACCCAGTAGGATATGACGCACAGCATCATATCACTGGGGCAAAGAGTTGCACTCTCTGCACTCTTGCTCCGGGCAAACTGTCAACCTGACACTTTTCCAATACCCCTTATAAGGGAGAACTTGGGCGTTTTGCTGCGTACGTGCGTACGCAGCAGGCGGCTTTCTCTGTACGCACATACGCAGCGAAAGACCGGAAACGCACCATACGTTTCGCAAACGCGAACTTTTGAGAACGCGTTGTTTTCGGCATGGTGCAAGAAAAAGCGATGGAAACTTTAGCAAAAAGAGAGAGGGCTGGACGGTGCCAGCCCTCTTGACAGGAGCAGATACGCAGATTTCTGTTTTATGCCCGCACATCCTCCCGGCGTAAAAGCAGCCATGCCAGAAGGAACATCGTCCCTAGCCAGAAGATGCAGCTGAAGGCAAACAGCCCGTAGCTGCCCGCCAGAGCATCCGCACTTTTGTTGGAGTTCATTCCGAGTTGCATCAGGGAATAGGGCCACAACAGCCCATGCCCCTTGGAGCTGATAAAGATGCCGGTAATGCCGCCCAGCAGCCCCAGAAAAATGGGCACGGCAAAGCTGCGGATGACCATGGCCAGCACCAGCTGTGCGGCAATGACAGCCAACGCACCCAGCAGTCCCCGCAGTAAAAACAGCGGTAAGGTGACCGGCGGCAGCCCGGGCAGGTGGGCAAATACCTTGCCGCAGAACACGAACAGCGCAAATACAAAGCCGTGGGTCAGCAGCGAAAGCTTTGTCACCACCGCAAACTTTGCGGCAAACAGGTCCAGCGGCGGTACGGGGCTTGCCATGATAAGGTTCCAGTTGTGCCCCAGATGTTCCAGCCGCCACAAGTAGGCAGCATAGGTGGCTACCATGGCAGGGAAGAAGAGCATGGAATAAAACAGGGTGTGCTGGGTCCACAGGCTATACCAGCCGTCGGTGAGGATCTCAAGATTTTGCAGATAATTGAAGGTACCGTAGGTGGCAGAAAGAATGGGCAGCACAAAGAACATTGCCCAGATGGGGGATGCGTGAAGTTTGCGGTTCTCCGCAAGAATACAGCGTTTCAGCATGGTTTTATACCTCCTCGTCCTGTGCCTTGCGCCACGCAAGGGCAAACAGCACAGCGCCCAGCGCAAGGGTGAAGGCCAACAGCCCCCAGTTGAAGGGGCGGGTGCCGTAGGTGACGGTGTGGGTGGCCTTGTCCCAGTTCGCCACTTCGTAGGCGCTCAGAGGGATGTAGTACCCAAAGGGCACAAAGTAACTGGCAAGCGGCGGCATAAAAGCAGAAAACAGCCCCACCAGTGCCCCTACGATGCCCATGCAGAGCGCCGGCAGGGGATTGCCCACCCACAGCATCAGCAGAAATTCGCCAAAGAAGAGCATTGTGTCCACCGCCAGCGTGCAGATGAATAGGTAGACCAGCTGCCCAGTGGGAAAGGCTTCGGTATAACCATGAACGCGCCCCAGCACCGGAACGCAGGCCAGCTCCAGCACCGTGACCAGCAGCACCTCCAGTACCCCAAAGACCGCTTTGCCTGCAAACAGGCTGCGGCGGCTCTGCAGGGTGTAGAGAAGCTTGGTGGTGTTGCCTTTGATCTCAATATCCCACAGCCGGGAGGCCAGCACTGCCATCATCACCGGCATCAGAATGGCTTCAATGACGGGCAGGCTGTAAAGCAGGGCGCTGTAACCGTTGGCAAGCTCCTCCGGGTCTGCCGGGGCAAGGCCGCCCACCCATAGCACGACAATGCCGGGGATGAGCAGGCAGAGGGCAAGGTCGTGCCGACGGTGGGCTTTTTGTAGTTCTGCACGGAAAGCTGCCATCTTACGCCACCTCCCCGCTGGTCTGGGTCAGGCTGAGGAAGATATCCTCAAGGCTCTTTGTCTGAGCCGTCAGGCCAACCACACCCACGCCGCTTTCGGCAAGGGTACAGACCAGCGCCGCCAGCGCTTCGTCCGGCAGCGGGGGAAGCTGTAGGGTGCCCGGCTGATTTGCCGGTGCAGCGGCTTTTACTCCCTGCTGCTGCAGGACGGCTGCGGCTTTGGGTGCGTCCAGCACCCGCAGCAGAATGCCGCCCCGGCTGTGCTTTTGCAGTTGCTGCAGAGAACCCTCGAACAGCAGCCTGCCGTGGTTCAGGATGCCCACCTGATCCACCATCTGCTCGATTTCTCCCAGCAGGTGGCTGGAGATCAGCACGGTGGCTCCGGTGGTCTGGGGCATGGAAGCAATTAGACTGCGCATCTCCTGAATACCCGCCGGGTCCAGACCGTTGGTGGGTTCATCTAAAATCAGCAGTTTGGGGCTGCCCAGCAGCGCCATGGCAATGCCCAGCCGCTGTTTCATGCCAAGGGAATACTGCCCAACCTTACGGTCGGCGTCTTTGGTCAGGTGCACGATCTCCAGCACCCGGCTGATGTCCTTCCGGTCCACGTCTTTCAAGTCAGCCACGATGGAAAGGTTTTCCCGGGCAGTCAGGTGCAGGTAACCGGAGGGGGATTCGATCAGGCTGCCGGTCTGCCGCAGCAGGGCAATGCGGTTTGCTTCGTTCAGGGTGTGCCCCAGCAGTTCCACGCTGCCGCCGGTGGGGTGTACAAGCCCCAGTAGCATCTTCATGGTGGTGGATTTGCCCGCACCGTTGGGGCCTAAAAAGCCGTAAACACAGCCCTCCGGGACGGTCAGGTTCAAATGATCCACCACCGGACGGCCATGGTAGCTTTTGCAAAGGGCATGGGTCTCGATCACAGGTTTCATAAATGGTCTCCTTTCGCATTCATGGATTTCGGAACGATGCCAGAATACACCCGCTGCCTTAAACTGACCGGAAGCGCAGCTTAATTTACCCTTAAATTTGCAGGTGTTTTCCGCTGCGGCGCAAAAAGTGTGGTATAGTAAAGGCGGGAAAGGAGAACTGCCCTTATGGATACCATTTATGATGCAAAGCTCCTGCTTGTGGACGACAACGCCGAGCTGCTGGCACTGCTGTATGAACAGCTGCGGGGCGCAGGATATGGCCATATCAGAACCGCCCAAAGCTGCGCCGCTGCCCGTGTCTGCTTTGCGGCAGAGCAGCCGGAGCTGATGATCCTGGATATCAACCTGCCGGATGGGGATGGATTTTCGCTGTTCCGGGCGCTGCGGGCAAAAGCGGATGTCCCGGCGCTGTTCCTCTCCGCACGGGATGCGGATGCCGACCGTCTGTTCGGGCTGGGTCTTGGCGCAGATGACTACCTGACCAAGCCTTTTCTGATGCAGGAACTGCTGCTGCGGGTGCAGCATATTTTGCAGCGGGCGTACCGGGCAGAGCTGTCCCGTACAAAACCGGCACCTTTGCAGCTGGGGGAGCGGTGCGTAGACCTGAATGATGCCATTGTTACCCTGCCGGAGGGCAAAACACTGGCGCTGACCGCTACCGAGCTGGCGCTGCTGCGGAAATTGGCAGAGAACCGGGGACACATCGTTACCTACGATGCCCTTTGTGCTGCGGTCTGGGGCGCAGATTACTATGGCTACGAGAACAGTCTGGGTGTACATATCCGGCATCTGCGGGAGAAGCTGGAAGCTGAACCCGGTGCGCCGCAGTTTCTGCGGACGGTGCGGGGCATTGGCTATAAGCTGACAAAGGGGGAAGAAGCATGAAAACCTTTGTGCGCCTGATCCGGCGGTATGTGCTGGCGGCGGTGGGCATCGTTCTGCTGCTGTTGTTTTCCGGTGTTGCAGTGCTGGTCTGGCTGGGTTGGCAAGAGGGCTGCCGCCTGCCGCAGCGGGAGTACTCTTCCAGCGAGATCGCGGATTCCATGGTGGAGACTGCCGAAGGGCTTGCCTTTGGGGCAGAACGCACCCCACAGGAGTGGATGAATGGCTACGAGTGGGCGATGGTGCTGGACGATGTGGGAAACATCCGTTGGAGCTACGGCCTGCCGCAGAAGCTGAACCATGCCTACACGCCCGGCGATATCGCCAGATTTGCCCGCTGGTATCTGGCGGATTACCCGGTGTTCTGCTGGACAGAACCCTACGGACTGTTCGTCATCGGACTGCCAAAGGGGAGCCTGTGGAAGTACAGCATTTACAGTTCACCGGACTTTGCCCTGAGCATGGTGCGGGTGCTCCCGGCAGCAGTGCTGGGAATGCTGCTGCTGGGTCTGGTTCTCTGTTTCTGGCTGAGCTGGCGGGGGGCAAAGCGGCTGGAGACCGTGGCAAACGGTCTGGATGCGCTGGCGCAGGGGCAGACCGTCCGGCTGCCTACCGACGGTTTTGCCGGGGAACTGGCAGAAAAGCTGAACCGGACCGGGGCGCAGCTGCAAGCCAAAAATGAGATGCTTTCCCGGCGGGACAACGCCCGCACCCAGTGGATCGCAGGGGTCAGCCATGACGTGCGCACCCCGCTGGCGCTGATCTTGGGCTGGGCGGAGCAGCTGGAACAGGATGCACTTTTGCCGGACAGCTCCCGGCAGAAAGCGACCGGCATCCGCACCCAGTGCGAAAAGCTGCGCACCCTCATTGATGACCTGAACCTGACCAGTAAGCTGGAATACGGTGCCCAGCCCCTGCGCCGGAAAGACCTCCGGGCAGGGCCGCTGTTCCGGCAGCTGGTGGCACAGTTCTGCGAAAGCCCGCTGGCAGAGCGCTGCGGGACCACGCTGGAACAGGAAGACCCGGCAGAGCAGACGGTGCTTTCGGTGGACGAGGCGCTGCTGGCACGGCTGCTGGAAAACCTGCTGAACAACAGCGTCCGGCATAATCCGAAGCCGGTGAACATTACCGTGCACACCCAGCAGGTAGGGAAGCGCTTCTGCCTGACCGTGGCAGATGACGGTATTGGCTATCCGGCTGCTGTTCTGGCGGCGCTGAACGCTGCGGAGCCTGCTGAAAATGCGCCCCATATCCTTGGCTTATATGTAGTGCAGCAGATCGCCGCCGCCCATGGCGGCACGGCAGTGTTTGGGCAGAACACCCCCTGCGGAGCAAAAGCAACGGTCTGGCTGCCGGTAAAATAAAAAATGTGAACCTTTTAGGTGTTTCCACCCAGAAAAGTCCACATAGAAAACGCTGCTTCGGATTTATAAGAGATCGCAGTTGTCCAAATCCCTGTCATGAATCGTAGTTGTTGATGTACATTTGATGCTTGGTTTAAACAGGTGAAATTGCAGATGCCATTTTCGAGCCAAACCAGCCCATTTTCCCGGCTTTGCATAAAAATCCGATCCCTGTTTTAAGGGGCTGATTTTGGCTCTGCACATTTTTGCACACTTTTTGCACACCGGAACGGCTGGATAACGGATGCAAGATGGGATAATGAGTGCAAAGGATGCGGCAGATGCAGAATGTAAATTCACGATAAAACGATAAAAACAACAAATTGACGCAATTCTGAAAATTGACGATTGTTGCACGTTGGTTTCTCTTAATCAGTGGGCCCAGGGTTCGAGTCCCTGGAGGTGCACCACATCAACAAAATCCGAACTTTTTTCCGATAGGAGAAGGGTTCGGATTTTTTGTATTCTTCGGAAAACAGAACGAATCCCTTGCTTCCATCGAAAAACGTCCTAGACCTTATCATAAGAAAGCACGACAGACCACTGTAAGAGTGCCGTAAGGCAGAAAGGACACAAACATGAAGTACGATGAAAGAACCTGCAAGTTCAACATGGATACCGGCTGCGTGGAACTGCTGCTCCGGGATGGGAGAATGATCTCCATTGACTGCACCGGGGTGGAGGATGCGTTGGATGTGACCATGGCGCAGAGGTCGGAACTGGATTATCTCATCTACAATGACCCACTGGGCTATGCGGATTTGATTCTGAACGGCGACCCGGAGAAATATTTGAAGAATGCGGCCGGGAGCCATGGGTTAGAAGATTAAAAATCACGAAAAGCTGGCAAAGACCGCATGGGGTTTTGCCAGCTTTTATCAGTATATATCCAATCTTATGCGTAAGCCTTCCTCTCCCGGAATTCCTGTGGCGTCATATGATAAAACTCAGTGAACTTCCGGTAGAAAAAACCAAGATTGTCATAGCCGACCTTTTGTGCGATTTCGTAGATGGGGAAATCTGTATTCGTCAGATAAAAGCAGGCCTGGCACATTTTTTGCAGGATGACCAGTTCTTTGAAGGTGCGCCCGGTTTCCTTTTTGATGAAAGCACTGAGATAATTGGGATGAAAGCCAAAATGGTCGGCGGTGCTCTGCAAGGTGACAGTCAGATAATTTGCTTCCAGATAATCAAGAATATCCACGATCTTCCATTGGCTTTTGGCCTTTGGTGAAAAGCTCTGGCTGCGGTACTGACGTAAAATCTCGCAGAACAGCACGATCATATAAGCGTCGATCATTTTATCGCTGCAGATCTGTGGGTCGTAATACTCACACAGGATGCTTTGAATAACAGAATGGATCGGAGTTTCTTCCCGGTTGTGGAACAGCAGATATTGGTCATGCGCTGCATCGGAGGAGAGGGCGTTGATCAGAAAACCGTTGATGATGCCGTTGTTGCCGAGCCGTTGCAGAAAACCTTGCGTCAGGTATTCCTTTTTCATTTCAATGGTGATCACAATATCCTGCTGCCCCAAGGGCTGGATATTATGGGGCACGTGAGTGTCCAGCATACAGATATCCCCTTGCAGCATCGTGATATGTTTGCCGTTGATCGTCTGGGTGCATTGACCGGAGTAGACATACAGAAATTCGATAACGGAGTGGATATGCTCCGGGATCACCGTAAAGCGGGATTCCTTATTGACGCACACGGAGCGATTTCGGAGCAAACTGCCAAAATTGAACTGATACATCTCCCGCCCGTCATAGACCACTTTGGGGATATTGCGATAGCGGGGCGAAAGCTGCGGCGGCTGCTCGCGGAGATGCCGCTGCTCCGATTCGGTATATTGAAACAAAAAATCTTCCAACTGCTGCCGGTTCATAGGATCACCTCTCTATCAGCATATCATATTAAGTTTGGTAAGTGAAGTCCTTTTTTGTGGAAATTGAAAATTCTGTCAAGATTCGGTAATATAAAGATGCCGGCAAGAGAAGAAAATGAATTGCAGCTGTATGGCTCCAGAGCCGTACAGCCTCTATGAAAATGCGGCGCCCCCGCACAAGGAGGACTTTTTCATGAGTACAACGTCAAAATCCGAATACACCCAGCTCTGCACAGAAATTCTGGAGGCTGTGGGCGGAAGCAAAAATGTAAAGAACGCATTTCACTGCATCACCCGGCTTCGCATCGTTCCGGTCAACCGTGATGCGGTAGACATGGAAAAATTGAGTAAAGTCAGCGGCATTCTGAAGGTCGTGGAATCCAGCGGTCAGATCCAGTGCGTCATCGGCACCACCGTGCCGGAGGTGTACGAAGAGTTCCTTGCAGTGTCCGGTGTGGCGGCAGGCGGCACTGTGGAGGCAGAGCCTGCCACGGATGATGTGCCGGAGAAAAAGCCCAACATCATTACCCGGGGTCTGAATACACTGGCATCCTGTGTGACGCCCGGCCTGTATGCCATTGTGGCAGGCGGTATGATCAAGGGCGTTGTCTCCCTGCTCACTGCGATCGGTCTGGTATCGTCCAAGTCGGATATCATCACCGTGCTCAATGCTGTGGGTGATGCACCCTTCTACTTTATGCCGTTCATCATCGGCTACGCAGCAGCAAAGCGGTTCAAGGTCAAGGAGATCTTCGGCATCATGACTGCCGGTATCCTGATGTACTCCACCTTCCTCTCGCCGAAAGAAGGCATCACCGGTTATGCCTTTGGCCCTATCAATATCCCCGCCTATAACTACAAGGGTTCTATCTTCCCGGTTATTCTGTCGGTGTGGATCTTCTCCATCATTTTCCATCTCATCGACAAGCATATGCCCAAAAATCTGCGCATCGTCTTTTCCGGCGCGCTGTCTTTCCTGATCTCTGCACCGCTGTTCCTGGGTTTTGCCGCTCCTCTGGGCAACTGGATCGCCAAGGGCATGACCAGTGGTTTTGCATGGCTGTTCACCCACGCTGGTCCGTTTGCAGGTGCGCTGTTCTGCGGCATCATTCCGCTTACCATTATCTTTGGCATCAAGGGCTGGTCTGCCGTAGAGCTGCAGAATCTGGAAGTTCTGGGTCATGACTATATGCTGCCCAACTTCTTCTACTCCAATCTAGCTGTTTCCGGTGCTGTTCTGGCATGGGCACTCAAGCAGAAGCCCAGTGAGCAGCGTTCTGCCGCTATTTCTACCGGCTTGGTCTGCATCCTTGGCATTACCGAGCCTGCCCTGTACGGTATTGCACTGCCGGAAAAAAAGCCCCTGTATGCTGCCATGGCAGGCGGTGCCATTGCCGGTGCCAGCGCCATGCTGATGGGTGTTGTGACCTATGCGTTCTCCATGCCCGGCATCACCAGCATCGCCACCTATGTGGATGGCGGCAACAACTTCTTTAAGCTGCTGATCGTTATGGCGATCGCATGGATATCCGGCTTTGTGATCTCCTTTGTGATGAACAAGAAGGAACAGTAAGAGAGGGGCGTATCATGATGAAAACAGGTTTTCCGAAAGACTTTCTCTGGGGCGGTGCTATGGCATCCTCTCAGGCAGAAGGTGCGTTTTTGCAAGATGGCAAAGGGCTGGATACGCAGGATCTGCGGTATTTCGACCCCAATTGGAAGAAGGATGAGCGCGCCCAAAAATCCAACCGCCGCATGAACGACGAAAAATTCAAGGCCGCTCTTGCAGACCTTGAGGATCTGGAGCATTATCCGTTCCGTCATGGTATCGATTTTTATAACCGCTGGCAGGAAGATCTGGAACTGTTTGCAGAGTTGGGCATCAAGGTGCTGCGCACCTCCATCTGCTGGGCACGCATCTTTCCCAATGGCGATGATGCGCAGCCCAACGAGGCAGGTCTGAAGTTTTACATGAATCTGTTCGATGCCTGCCATGCCCAGGGCATCAAGGTGTTCGCTACCATTCTGCACTACAATATCCCGCTGCATCTGGTAACAGAGTACGGCGGCTGGAAGAGCCGCAAGACGGTGGAGTGCTATGTGCGCTACACCCGCACCCTGTTCGAGCGTCTGGGTGACCGGGTGGATTACTGGCTGCCCTTCAATGAGTTCAATGCCGGCAAGTTCAACCCTTACAACGGTGTGTGCCTGATCGAAGATCAGGAAGAGGACTATCAGAACGCAATCTTCCAGTGCCTGCACCATCAGTTCATTGCCAATGCACTGACCATTCAGCAGGGGCACGAGATCCTGCCCGGCAGCAAGATCGGCGGCATGATCGCCCGATTCACCACCTACCCTGCCACCTGCAAACCGGATGATGTGATGCAGATGATCCTGGACGACCAGTATTCCAACTGGTTCTATCTGGATGTAATGACCCGCGGCAAGTACCCTGCCTATATGGAACGGTATTTTGAACAGCAGGGCATCCACATCGACTGGCAGCCCGGGGATGCTGAGATCCTGAAAAACAATAGCATCGATTTCGTGGCATTTTCCTACTACTTCTCGCAGGTTTCTACGACCGAGCAGGACTGGGAAAAGACCAGCGGCAACCTGATCATGGCCAACAAGAATCCGTATCTGGAAACCAGCGAGTGGGGCTGGCAGAAGGATCCGGTGGGGTTGCGTGTCACCCTGAATCAGGTGTACGACCGCTACCAGCTGCCCGTATTTATTGCCGAGAATGGTCTGGGCGCTGTGGATAAGGTAGAGGCTGATGGCTCCATCCATGATCCCTACCGCATCGACTATATCAAAGCCCATGTGGAGCAGATGAAGGAGGCTGTCAAGGACGGCGTGGAGTTGATTGGCTATACCATGTGGGGCTTTATCGATCTGGTCTCCTGCGGCAGCATGGAAATGTCCAAGCGGTATGGCGTGATCTATGTGGATCAGGACGATGCCGGTCACGGCACACTGGCTCGCAGTAGAAAAGACAGTTTTTACTGGTATCAGAAGTGTATCGCCACCAATGGTGAAGACTTAGAAGGCTAAATGAAGGCCGGAACCGCAGGCAGGAAACTGTCTGCGGTTTTCGGCGTATTCAGAGAGGGACAGTTTTTATGAACGAACAGACAAAAGTACAGGTGGAATCTTATGCGGAGGAATGCCGCACCGAACAGCTGGAACTGCTGCGCACACTGGGAAAAATGCCTGCGCCGACCCGAAAGGAGGATTTTCGGGCAGCATTCTGCCGGGATTGGCTCCGGGCACAAGGGGCAGAAAATGTCCGTATCGACAGCGCTAAAAATGTGATCTGCAAATTGGGGCCAGACACCGAAGAACTGGTCGTTTTTGCCGCCCACACGGATATTGTGTTCCCAGATGTAGAAACTCTTCCCTTGCGGGAAGAGGGCGGTAAGCTATTTGCGCCGGGCATCGGCGATGATACTGCCAACCTCGTCAACTTGCTGATGGCTGCAAAATATCTGATCCAGAAACAAACCGCGCTGGAATATGGTGTGCTGGTGGTGGCGAATGCCTGCGAAGAAGGTCTGGGCAATCTGGACGGGACCAAGGCGTTGTTTGCCAAGTACGGCACCCGTATTCAGGGGTTCTATTCTTTTGATATCTATATGCCGCTTTGCTGCAGCAGTGCCGTGGGTTCTTATCGGTATAAGATCACCTGTAAAACGCCCGGTGGTCACTCCTATGCAAATTTTGGCGACCCCAGTGCCATTCAACTGCTGTGTGGACTCGTGAATGAACTGTACCAGATCCAACCGCCGGTACGTTCCCGCACCACCTATAATGTAGGGCGTATCGAGGGCGGCACAACGGTCAACTCCATTGCACAGCAGGCCTCCATGCTGTATGAGTTCCGTTCCACCGCACAGGATTGTCTGGAAGAGATGGAAGAAAAATTCCGTCGTGCTGTAGCACACTGGAATGGCAGAGGCGGCGATTTTGAGGTGGAACTGTTGGGCATCCGTCCCGGAAACGGCCCAGTGGATCGGAAAAAACTCGGTCAATTTACAGCAAAAAGCAAAGAGATCATCCGTACCTTCACAGGCCGTGAGCCGGACGAAACACCCAACTCCACGGACAGCAACATCCCGCTGTCGCTGGGCATCCCCGCCAACACCATCGGCACCATTGAAGGCGGATCAGCGCATACCCGGCAGGAGTGGGTGGACATTGCCAGCTTGCCCACAGGATTGAAAATCGTTCTTGGGCTGATGCTGGAGTATCAGAAAAACGATTGCTTTTGAAATAAGTATGGGGTGTTCTGGCGGCAGTAGGGAGGAATTGTGTCAATTTGACACAATTCCTCCTATGAGATATGCGGCTGGGTACATCGGGCGTATAACAAAAAAACAGGGTGCGCCCCTGCGGACGCACCCTGAAAAATCCACATACGATAGCAATATGTACAACAGGGCGTTCCCCGTCGGGAACGCTCTGTTTTTCTTTGCTGGTAGTGTGATGAGCTTGTTCCGCCTGCCACGCGGCAAACTCCCGCTGGCCTTCCTCGCTGTTCCAGCAGGCAAGGATGGCCGGGTAGAATGCCCGCGCCAGACGGTCAATGACTTCATCGGGATAAGAGGAAGTATTTGTGGACTTTTTCTTTTTGTTCAAACGCACGCTCCTTTGATCGTCCCACCGCAGCAAAGTCGGGCGAGAAAATCAAAGTTCTAGTTTCTATCAGGCGCAAGGGCGCGGAAGTTTTCCACCCTGCACTTGCGGCTGGTGGCTCATTGATGGCTTACAAGTGCCTGTCGTTATGCGATTTCTTTATCGTTCAGCATTTCTTCAAACTGTGCCATATACGCTTTGTGCTGCTTGAGGATTTTTAGCGTTTCAGTTTTGGCGTAGGAATCGTCCGGTAGCTTAGGCAAGTATCTCATCAAAAAATCAAAGTCCTGCTGAATCCGCCGGACAGCGACTTCCAGCGCGGAGTAGTTGATTCCAGAGTAGTGTGAGTAGCTCGACTGCGGAGCGGGACGGTCTTCCGGGTGCAGAATCTCGTGCACGATCTGCTTACGGTTCGGAAAATCAGCTCTGGCGAGGCGGTGCATATCGGCATCACGGACTTTGAATTGCCCGGACAGGATTTTCTCCTGCATACCGGGCATCATCTGTTCCATGATCTCTACGCCGCGCATGAACTTTTCAGAACGGGCAACGTAGGATTCGCTGACATTGTTCCGCTCTGCAATCTGCTTACGAACGCTTGCTTCTGAGGCAGTGGGAGGAATTGTGTCAATTTGACACAATTCCTCCTGAACGGCTTCCTGAGTGGTTGCGGTATACTGATTGTTGCCGTTTCCACCGGGCTTTCGATGCTCCACACTGTACTGCTTTCCAATGAGGAACTTCTTTTGCTCCGGGGTGAGGTTGCGCCGCCCCAACTGGTTCTTACAAATCCAAGCGAGAACTTCTTCCCGGCTTTCAAACGGGAGCGGCATGGTGGAGAAATAAATCTCTGGGTGCTTTTGGAGGATTGCATAACGATTGTGTCCGTCAACAAGTGTGTTGTTCCACACGATCAAAGGAGAAATCAGCTTGCCTTCTTTCAAGATGTTTTCTTCAAGCTGCTTAAATTCATCATCAGTCAACGGCGGAATCTGGGACTGGAACTCCGGGTCGATTTTCAGATTGATCATACGCACACTCCTTTATCTCTCCTGCTGCGTCTGTTCTTCCTCCCGGAAAAAGGACGCAACATTCTGCTTTGCGGTTTTCAGTTTGAGCAGTTCCTCTTTAGCTTCCTTGTACTGCTCGTAGAACTTTGCCTTTTCGGATGCCAGCTGTGCATACTCGGCTTCCAGCTTTTTCGGGCTGGGCAGCTTTGTGGTGTTGTTTGCCTTGAAATAGGCTGCTGCCGCCCGGTACGCTGTCAGTTCTGCACGATGCTGTTCCTCAAAGGCTGCAGAGCAATCTTTTTGTATTCCTATAAATAACAATCAAGAGGGCGACAGCTTTTGTTGTTACCCTCTTGATTGTTATTTATTTTTCCCACGTTTTGGCTTTTTGTCGGACATTTATAATTTGGAGCTGGTACAGAATGCTGGGAATTGCTGAAACCAATGAAAAAATACCCAAGGCAATAGAATGCTTAATAATGGCAAACAGTGCAAATAGAAGCAGCAGGAATAGCCATGGGTTACGCAAAGTGCGGTAGTATTTTTCTTTATCGGCATAAGAGGTATGAAGTTCAAAAGGCTTTCCGTCGTTTGCTTTTTCTACAATCAATAGTTCTCGGTTAAAAGTTGTTGCGTTTGTTGCAATATAACCGCCCATTTCCGCCCATGGACGCAATCGAACTTTTCCGACAGAATAGTTTAGATTGATATTCTTGAAAAATACCTTGTAACCCATATCCTCCAAAAAGTTAGCATAGTCTATTGCGTTATCTTTTGATTTTTCTCCGATAAACTCTACACAATAGGTCACTTCGTCGGGATTACATTTTTCGAATTCATAGAGCATTCTTCCTGTCCGGACAAGTCGATAGCCTTTTTGAGACATTTGATTTAACCAGTTTGCCTGTGCATTTAGCAATCCACCAAAGAAGCGATAGCATTTTTTACTCATACTGTACCTCTCCAATAATTTCACTTGCGACGCGTACAAGTTCGTTTAGTCTTGCAAGCTCTTTTTCTGCAATTTCTTTTCCCTGTGATGTAATGTGGTATTCTTTTTTTCTTCCCTCACTATCTCCATAAGGTTCAATCCAC
>OMAM01000664.1_pt1 | contig 16363 bp, 9 predicted proteins | sample 1644621 | NCBI WGS metagenome assembly OMAM01 (sample SAMEA103958120, study PRJEB25191) | human gut metagenome | biome: human-associated habitat [ENVO:00009003]; feature: intestine environment [ENVO:2100002]; material: feces | place: Germany | collected 2013/2015 | reverse complement strand
CATCAGCCGAACGGGATATGATTCTGACTATTTATACCGCTACCACCATGATTATCATTGCCTATCTGCTGGGCTCGATTCCGAGCGCCGTGTGGATCGGCAAGAAATACTACGGCATCGACATCCGCGACCAGATGCTCTGCGTGGCCTTCGCCGAGGTCGGCGGCGAAAAGAAGGCGCAGGCGGCGCTGGAAAACCGCCGCAGCTTTCTGGGCGGGGCACAGTTGGGGCTGCTGCTCTGTCAGGAGTGCTGCCGCAGGATGGGCTGGAGCCTGCAGCTGGAGCCTGCGCCTGAAAAGGGCACCAGAGCGGTGGTAAGCATTCCGCTGTATGCGGGCGAAAGCCGTCCCGACGGCACAGTGGAGCTGCGCACCGACACGGAGACCGAGCAGGAGCAGCGCCGGTATCATCTGCGCGCTATGCTGGTGCGGGAGATGCGCACCATGCCGGAGCGCGGAGACCCGGAGAAGGAGCTTTAATAATGTAGAGGGGCTGCTGCACAGCGTTTTGTGCGGCAGCTTTTTTTGAGGGAAAAAACGACACTTGTTCACAAAAAGTTCAGCCTTTTGAGCAAAAAATACTATTTTTTTCGTGTAAAATAGACAACATGGATTGAATGCTGCCCGCGATTGGATTATAATAATAGTGTATGCAAAAACGTATTTACTGCATTTTTTATAGCGAATGCTGCTTAAAAACAGCGTAGCTGCGCGATGCGGGCTGCTGAAAAGAGAAAGCTGCCGTTGCACACCTTTGCTGCAAACGGCTGTTTGCCATGGCAGCCGGGGCGTTACGCTCCGGTTATTTGTCCTTAGGAGGGAAAACAAGGTGAGAGTAGGTCTTGACATCGGCAGCACCACCATCAAGTGTGTGGTGCTGGGCGAGCATGATGAACTGCTGTATTCTACATACGAACGACATTATAGTCATATTCTGGAAAAGGCGCAGGAGCTGCTGCGGCGCATTGATGCCGAGCAGCTACATGGCTGCAAGGCGCTGCTCAGCATCTCCGGTTCTGCCGGTATGGGCTTGGCAGACAGCTGCGGCGTGCCCTTTGTGCAGGAGGTGTTCTCCACCCGCGTGGCGGTCAAGCGCTTTATGCCTAAGACCGACTGCGTCATCGAGCTGGGCGGTGAGGACGCCAAGATCCTGTTTCTGACCAACGGCACCGAGGTGCGCATGAACGGCAGCTGTGCCGGCGGCACCGGTGCTTTCATCGACCAGATGGCCACCCTGCTGAAGATGAGCGCCGAGGAGATGAACAAGGCCGCCGAACAGGCGCAGCGCACCTATACCATCGCTTCCCGCTGCGGCGTGTTTGCCAAAAGCGATGTGCAGCCCCTGATCAATCAGGGTGCCCGCACCGAGGATATCGCCGCCAGCATCTATAAGGCGGTGGTCAACCAGACCATCGCCGGTCTGGCACAGGGACGCCCCATCAAGGGCAACATCCTTTATCTGGGCGGCCCGCTCACCTTCAGCACCGTGCTGCGCAAGAGCTTTGACGAAGCGCTGAACGTGACCGGCACCTGCCCGGAAAACAGCCTGCTGTATGTGGCGCTGGGCGCTGCCCTATATGCCGATAAGGAATTTGTGCTCACCGAGGTGGCCGCTGCGCTGGACAGGTACGCCGCTACCGCTACCTATGCCAGCGAGCCGCCGCTGTTTGCCAGCAAGGAGGAGTACGAGACCTTCCATGCACGGCATATGTCCCACAGTGTGCCCCGCGTGGCCTTTGGTGCTCACTGTGGGCCGGTGCATATCGGCATCGACTCCGGCTCTACCACCGTCAAGCTGGTGGTGGTGGACGAAAAGAGCCAGATCCTGTACACCAATTATCAGCCCAACCTCGGCAACCCGCTGCCCCTCATCCGGGAACAGCTGCTCAAGATCTATAAGGAGCACCCGGGGCTGCAGGTGGCGAGCGTCACCACCACCGGCTACGGCGAGGAACTGGTGAAAAACGCCTTCCGCTGTGATTACGGTCTGGTGGAAACGGTGGCGCATTTTACCGCTGCCAAGTACTTTATGCCGGACGTGGATTTCATCATCGACATCGGCGGACAGGACATGAAGTGCTTTAAGATCGAGGATGGCGCGATCAGCAACATCTTCCTGAACGAAGCCTGTTCCTCCGGCTGCGGCAGCTTTTTGCAGACCTTTGCACAGGCACTGGGCTATGATGTTAAGGAGTTCGCCGCGCTGGGGCTGTTCGCGGACCGCCCGGTGGACTTGGGCAGCCGCTGCACCGTGTTCATGAACAGCTCGGTCAAGCAGGCACAGAAGGACGGTGCCAGCATCGAGAATATCTCCGCAGGCCTGTCCATCAGCGTGGTCAAGAACGCGCTGTACAAGGTGATCCGCGCTTCCAGCCCGGAAGAGCTGGGCCGCAAGATCGTGGTGCAGGGCGGTACCTTCTATAATGAAGCCGTGCTCCGCGCCTTTGAAAAGGAGATGGGCGTGGAGGTCATCCGGCCGGATATCGCCGGCTTGATGGGCGCTTACGGCGCTGCTTTGTACGGCCTGCGCCAGAGCCATAAAAATAACCAGACCACCTCTGCCATGATGGACGAGCAGGAGCTGGAAAGCTTTGCACAGCAGGTGGTCAGCGTCAAGTGCGGCGGCTGCGGCAACCATTGCCAGCTGACCGTCAATACCTTTGCTGATGGCCGCAAGTTCATCTCTGGCAACCGCTGCGACAAGCCTGTTACCGGCAAAAGCGAGGACAACAGCCTGAATCTGTACGCCTACAAGCAGCAGCTGCTGGCCAGCTACAAGCCTGTGCCCGGCAAGCGCGGCTCCATCGGCATCCCGCTGTGTCTGGGCTTCTACGAACTGCTGCCCTTCTGGTACGCCTTCTGGACGAGCCTTGGCTTTGCGGTGCACACCAGCCCGGTGTCCACCCGCGGGCTGTATCTGGCTGGACAGGCTACCATCCCCAGCGATACCGCCTGTTTCCCGGCAAAGCTGAGCCACGGCCACATCAAGGCGCTGAGCCAGATGCAGCTGGACGCCATCTTCTACCCCTGCCTGACCTACAATGTGGACGAAGGCTTGGGCGATAACCACTATAACTGCCCGGTGGTGGCCTATTACCCGGAGGTTCTGGCAGGCAACTGCCCGGAGCTGGAGGGCAAAAAGTTCATCTATGATTATGTGGGCATCCATCGCCCCAAGGACTTTGTACACAAAATGGCAAAAGAGGTGCTGCCCAAGTACTTTGGCGGCATCTCCGAGCGGGAAGTGCAGGCCGCAGCCGATGCTGCCTACGCGGAGTACGAAGCACACATGGCAAAGATCCGAGTAAAGGGCAGCGAGATCATCGACGAGGCGCGCCGTCAGGGCAAGCGCATCATCGTGCTGGCAGGTCGTCCCTACCATGTGGACCCGGAGGTCAACCACGGCATCGACCACCTGATCACCCGCCACGGGGCTGCGGTGGTCACCGAGGACAGCATCTCTAACCGGGTGCAGAAGTTCCCCACCAGCGTGCTGAACCAGTGGACCTACCACAGCCGCCTGTATGCCGCCGCCAAGTACTGCACCACCCAGAAGGATATGGATCTGGTGCAGCTGGTGTCCTTCGGCTGCGGTGTGGATGCCATTACCACCGATGAGACCCGCGAGATCCTGCAGCGGGGCAACAAGCTGTATACCCAGCTGAAGATCGACGAGATCACGAACCTCGGTGCCGTGAACATCCGTCTGCGCAGCCTGTTTGCCGCTCTGGACGAGCGGGACGAAGCCGCCGCAGAAAAGGCAGAGTAAAAGAAACCCTGAGATAGGCTGAAAAACTTCCCCCGGCGGGGGAAGTTTTTGCGGGGACTATCTTGTTTAGAGCAACATAGGAGGAACCTATGGAATATCATTATCCCAAATTTACCCCGGAGATGAAAAAGACCCACACCATCCTGATCCCCAACATGGCCGTGACCCAGTTCCGGCTTATGGAGTACGCACTGCGCTGCGAGGGCTACAAGTGTGAGCTGCTGGGCAACTGCGGCAGCGCGGTGGCACAGCTGGGGCTGAAGTATGTCCATAACGATACCTGCTACCCGGCGCTGCTGGTCATCGGCCAGTTTCTGGATGCGCTGAACAGCGGCAAGTATGATCTGGAGCACACCGCCCTGCTGATCACCCAGACCGGCGGCGGCTGTCGCGCCTCCAATTACATCCATCTGCTGCGCAAGGCGCTGGTCAAGGCCGGTTACCCGCAGATCCCGGTGGCAAGCCTGAACTTTTCCGGTCTGGAAAAGGACAGCGGCTTCCAGATGACCCTCCCGTTGGCACGCAAGTGCATCGCCTGCATCTTCTACGGTGATATGCTGTGTGCGCTGCGCAATCAGGTGGCTCCCTACGAGAACGAAAAGGGTGCCGCCGACCGCATGGTGGATCGCTGGATCGCCCGTCTTGGCCGTGCCTTGCTGGCCGGAAAAGGATTTACTTCCCGGGAAATGAAGCACACCTTCCCGCTGATCGCAAAGGAATTTGCCACTATCCCGGTCACCCGGGTGCCCAAGGTCAAGGTGGGCGTTGTGGGCGAGATCTATGTCAAGTACAGCCCGCTGGGCAACAACGACCTGCAAAAATTCCTTGAAAGTCAGGACTGCGAGGTGAACTTCCCCGGCCTGATGGGCTTTGTGCAGTACTGCGCCTTCAACATGGGCGAGGATCATGTGCTGTACGGCGGCAAGCTGGCTGTGAAGGTGGGCACGGATCAGTTCCTTAATTGGCTGGACAGCGTGGAGCGTGCCATGCTCAAGGCCGAGACGGACGCCGGGTTCTATGCGCCGGGCCCCTTCAAGGAGCTGGTGGAAAAGCCCAAGGGGGTCATCTCGCTGGGCGCAAAAATGGGCGAGGGCTGGCTGCTGACTGCCGAGATGATCGAGCTGGTGCAGGGCGGCTACGGCAACATCGTGTGTGCGCAGCCCTTTGGCTGCCTGCCCAACCATATCGTGGGCAAGGGCATGGTGAACAAGATCCGTGCGCTGTACCCCAGCGCCAACATCACCCCCATCGACTACGACCCCAGTGCTACCCGGGTCAATCAGGAAAACCGCATCAAGCTGATGCTGGCGGTCGCCAAGGAGCGGTTGAACGCCCCCGCAGAAGCCCAGCCGCTTACGGCAGAGCAGCTCGCAGGCGGCGCCCCTCAGGTCGGCGCTACCGTGTAACAGCGGTTGCTGTATGCGGTGAGCGTCCTCGCCCTCTCCGTCACCTACGGTGACACCTCTCCCAAGGGGAGAGGCCTTGGCAAAAAGATGAAGTTTGTGTGGACTGCCAAGGGCTCCCACTTTGGGGGAGCTGGCGAACGTATGTGAGCCTGAGAGGGCGAGCCCGTTAAGAGCAAGAGCATCTGCAACAATACTCGCTGATTTTCGACGACCAGAAGTGAGTTGTGCAGGTGCTTTCTTGTTTTACGTACAATTTTGCAGGAAAGGAACCCCTATGGAAAAGCCCGCAGCTGCCTATTATCATCTGCCCGGCCTGTTCGAGTTTTACGAGCTGTACCGCCGCTTTTTGCCGCTGTACCGGGAACACCGGGAATATTTTTACGACTGGTGCGCCATCGGCTCTATCTACGGCGCACCGGCGGGCTGCATCTGGGGCGGGGGACGCATCTCCTGCGGCGGGACGGCTGCGCGCGAGGTGCTGGCGCTGCTGCGGGAATACGGCATCTCCGGGCGGCTGACCTTCAGCAACTCCCTGCTGCGGGCTGAGCACCTTGCCGACCCGCAGTGCAACGCCCTGTGTGAGCAGTTTGCCAAGGCGGGCAGTGTGCCAAACGGCGTGATCGTCCATTCGGATTTGCTGGCGGACTATCTGCAACAGCGTTGGCCGGAGCTGTATCTGGTGTCCTCCACCACCAAGGTGCTCACCGATTTTGCGCAGCTGCGGCAGGAACTGGAAAAGCCGCAGTTCCGGTATGTGGTGCCGGATTTCCGGCTGAACCCGGCACTGGAACAGCTGTGCACCCTGCCGCCGGAGCAAAAAGCCAAGGTAGAGTTTTTGTGCAATGAGTGCTGCTGGTTCGGCTGCACCGAGCGCAAGCGCTGCTACGAGACGGTCAGCCGTCAGAATCTGGGCGAGGACTGCCCGGACCACCGCTGCGCCGCCCCGGACGCTGCCGGGGGCTACCGCTTTTCCAAGGCGATGCGCAGCCCCGGATTTATCGGGGTGGAGGATATCCGGCAGCGGTATCTGCCCGCAGGTTTTTCCCACTTTAAAATAGAGGGCAGGGGACTTGGCAGCGCACTGGTGCTGGAATTTCTGCTCTACTACATGACAAAGCCGGAATACCAGCTGCAGGTGCGGGAGACAATTTATCTGGACAATATGCTGGATCTTTTTTAAGAAAATCGCACCGGGCAGACCGTTTTCTGTCCGGTGCTGCTTTTTACCGGCGGGATTTATACCGGAAAACTTTCTTTTCCCTCCAAAGCGTGTTACAATAAATAAGATATTATTTTTAGAAGCTGCTTACGAAAGCAGCTTCCTGTAGGAGCAGTGCATGGAAACAACGCAAAAACAGATCGTACTGGGCATTCTGGCCCATGTGGACTCCGGCAAGACCACCCTCTCCGAGGCCATGCTCTACCGCGCCGGTGCTATCCGCAAGCTGGGGCGGGTGGATCACGGAGACGCCTTTCTGGATACCGACAGCTTGGAAAAAGCACGCGGCATCACCATCTTTTCCAAGCAGGCGCTGCTTACGGCGGGCAATACTGCCATTACTCTGCTGGATACCCCCGGCCATGTGGATTTTTCCACCGAGACTGAGCGCACCTTGCAGGTGCTGGATTACGCCGTGCTGGTGGTCAGCGGAACGGACGGCGTGCAGAGCCATACCGAAACGCTGTGGCGGCTGCTGCGGCGCTACCATGTGCCCACCTTTGTATTTGTGAATAAAATGGACTTGCCCGGCATGACCCGGGAACAGCTGCTCACCCAGCTGAACCACCGCCTTGGCGAGGGCTTTGTGGATTTTGGTGCAGAGCCTGCCGCCCGCAACGAGGCACTGGCGCTGTGCGATGAGCAGCTGATGGAAAAAATGCTGGACGCGGGAACCTTGACCGATGCAGACATCATCCCCGCAATTGCCCGGCGGCACGTTTTTCCGTGCTGGTTCGGGGCGGCACTGCGTCTGGACGGAGTGGATGCACTTCTGGATGGGCTTGACCGCTGCACCCGCGCCGCCCCGGCACTGCACGCCTTTGGCGCAAGGGTGTTCAAGGTATCGCAGGATGAGCAGGGCACCCGCCTGACATGGCTGCGGGTCACCGGCGGGGAGCTGAAGGTAAAGGCTCTGCTTACCGGCGAAGCGGACGGTGAGCCGTGGGCAGAAAAGGCAAACCAGCTGCGGCTGTATTCCGGCGCAAAGTATACCCTGACTGAGGTCATCGGCCCGGGACAGGTGTGTGCCGTGACCGGCCTGACCCATGCAAAGCCCGGCACCGGGCTTGGGGCGGAGCGGGACAGCGATGTGCCGGTGCTGGAACCGGTGCTCAGCTATCAGGTGCTGCTGCCGGAGGGCGCGGACGTACACGCCGCACTGGGCAAGCTGCACCGACTGGAAGAGGAAGAGCCCCAGCTCCATGTGGTGTGGAACGAAAGCTTGGGCGAGATCCATGTGCAGCTGATGGGCGAGGTGCAGCTGGAAGTGCTGCGCAGCCTGCTGGCAGAGCGGTTCGGGCTGGAAGTATCCTTTGGCCCGGGCGGCATTTTGTATAAGGAAACCATCACTGAGCCGATGGAAGGTGTGGGACATTACGAGCCGCTGCGCCATTATGCCGAGGTGCATCTGCTGCTGGAACCGCTGCCCCGGGGCAGCGGGATGCAGTTTGCCGCCGACTGCCGGGAAGAGGTGCTGGACAAAAACTGGCAGCGGCTGGTGCTGACCCATCTGGAAGAAAAGCAGCACCTTGGCGTTCTGACCGGCGCACCGCTGACCGATGTAAAGATCACTCTGCTCACCGGCAAGGCACACCTCAAGCACACTGAGGGCGGCGATTTCCGGCAGGCCACCTACCGCGCCGTGCGGCAGGGGCTGATGCTGGCAAAAAGCCAGCTGTTAGAGCCGTGGTATGCCTTCCGGCTGGAAGTGCCGGTGGAGAACATTGGCCGCGCCATGAGTGATATCCAGCGCATGGAGGGCAGCTTTGACCCGCCGGAAAGCGGCACCGACACGGCTACCCTGACCGGCTTTGCGCCGGTATCCACCATGCGCAGCTACCCCATGGAAGTGGTCAGCTACACCCGCGGCAGGGGACACCTGAGCCTGACGCTGGACGGCTACCGCCCCTGCCACAACGCGCAGCAGGTCATTGCAGAGAGCGGCTATCAGCCAGAGCATGATCTGGAAAACCCCGCAGATTCCGTGTTCTGCGCCCATGGTGCCGGTTTTGTGGTGCCGTGGAGCGAGGTGCGCAGCCATATGCACGTTGAAAGCGGCTGGGGCAAGGCAAAGCCTGCCCGCCCGGAGGTGCAGGCTGCGCCCCAGCGCCGCGCCATGGCCTACCGCGCCACGCTGGAAGAGGATGCCGAGCTGCTCAAGATTTTTGAGCGCACCTACGGCCCCATCAAGCGGGACCCGCTGGCGGCGTTTCGTCCGGTGCAAAAGACCGAACGCCCGGATTTTGCCGCCGAACAGTGGGAAATTGCCCCGGAGTATCTGCTGGTGGACGGCTACAACATCATCTTTGCGTGGGACGAGCTGAATGCGCTGTCAAAGGAAAGCTTGGACGCCGCCCGCCATCGGCTGATGGACATTCTGTGCAACTATCAGGGCTACCAGAAATGCGTGCTCATCTTGGTATTTGATGCTTACCGCGTGCCCGGAAGCCCCGGTGCCATTGAGCAGTACCACAACATCCATGTGGTCTATACCAAGGAGGCCGAGACCGCCGATATGTTCATCGAGCGGGTCACCCACGAGATCGGCAAAAGCCGCCGCGTCCGGGTGGCGACCTCGGACGGCATGGAGCAGGTCATTATCCTTGGTCACGGCGCGCTGCGCGTGTCCGCCCGGATGTTTCACGAGGAAGTGCAGAACGTGGAAAAGCAGATCCGCGCCCTTGTGCAGGGGCAGGCGTAATGCCGCCCCTGATTTTGAGAGAATGCATTTGCAGCGGCCTATTGGCCGCTGCAAATGCTAAATCTAAAATAATTATTCCGCTAGAAATGCCCAGAGTGAAACGGAGGGCATTTAAAACCGTTCTCTGGAGGTGCACCCATGGCTGTGGAAATTACCGAAGAATTTGTCTGGCAGAGCATCCCGCCCCGTGCCCGAGACAGCCATAAGGGCACCTTTGGCAGCGTGCTGGCGGTGGCGGGCAGTGCCTTTTACCGGGGCGCTGCCCTGCTGGCAGCCGAGGGCGCACTGCGCACCGGGGCGGGCATCGTTACCCTTGCCAGTGTGGAACCGGTGGTCAGTGCCGCCGTCACCCGCCTGCCGGAGTGCTGTCTGTGTCCCTGTAAGGAGGGCGCACAGGGCGGCATTGCGCCGGAAAATGTGCCGCTGCTCCGGCGGCAGAAGGCTACCGTTCTGCTGCTGGGACCCGGCCTTGGCGGCACAGCGCAAAGCGCTGCCCGGGCTACCGAGACCCGCACGCTGGTGCAGCAGCTTCTGCCCGGCTTTGCCGGGGCTGCGGTGCTGGACGCGGACGGCCTGAACGCCGCCGCGCAGCTGCTGGCAGAGGGCAAACCCTTCCCGCACCTGGCGGGGGAGTTGGTGGTCACCCCGCACCCTGGCGAGATGGCGCGGCTGACCGGCCTTTCGGCGGCAGAGCTTGCCGCCGACCGGGAGGGCATCGCCCTGCACTATGCCAAGGCGTGGAATGCCGTGGTGGTGCTGAAGGGCGCACGCACTGTGGTGGCAAGCCCGGACGGGCGGGTGTGCGTGAACCCTACCGGCAACCCGGGGCTTGCCCGGGGCGGCAGCGGGGATGTGCTGGCTGGGATGCTTGCGGCGCTGCTGGCCTGCGGTCTGCCCGCTTACGAAGCCGCTGCCTGTGCGGTATACCTGCACGGTGCCGCCGCCGACCGCGCCGCTGCAAAGCGTGGCGAGTACGGGATGCTGCCCCATGATATCCTGCCGGAGCTGGGCGCACTGTTTGCGGAAAACCAGAGATAAACGAGAAAAGCGGCAGCTGCACAAAACACCGTGCAGCTGCCGCTTTTTGGGGTGAAACGATTTGGAATGCCCTCCGTGTCTTACGGGTTGCGGCACCCAGCATCCGCTTCGTGCCTTGGGCGGCACGAGCGTCTTGCTGGCCGCTGCCCCAACAACTCCTCCCTGTTTCCGCCGCTGGCGGCGGTCGTCGTCGTTGCACTCTAGCCATTTTTTAGCGGAAAAAACATTTTAAATTTCGCGTTTGTCGCACTCTGCGGAGTGCTCCAAACGCATTTTCACAAAAGGGGTCGTAAGGAAAAATGCCATTTGCCGCCGCGGCCCTCCCGTGAAAAAGCCAATCGGGAAAATCCGCAGATTTTCCCGATTGGCAAATTAAAAATCATTTTCCGCTGAAGATATCCAGAGCAAAGCGGAGGATATTTTCAATCGTTCCGTTTACCCGCCCAGATAGGCGCTGCGGACGCGCTCGTTGGTCAGAAGTTCGGCACCGGTGCCGTCCATGACTATGCGGCCGGTCTCCAGCACATAGGCGCGGTCGGCTACCGAAAGCGCCATCTGCGCGTTCTGCTCCACCAGCAGGATGGTCATGCCCTCCTTGTGGATGTCGCGGATGATGTCAAAGATCTCCTGCACCAGCAGCGGCGAAAGACCCATGGAAGGCTCGTCCAGCATCAGCATGGAAGCGTTGCTCATGAGCGCACGCCCCATGGCCAGCATCTGCTGCTCGCCGCCGGACATGGTGCCCGCCAGCTGCTTGCGGCGCTCCTTCAGGCGGGGGAACAGGGTGAACACCTTTTCCTTGTTGGCGGCAATGGTGGAAGCGGGCTGGGTGTAGGCGCCCATATCAAGGTTCTCGTCCACCGTCATGTGCAGGAACACATGGCGTCCCTCCGGTACCTGTGCAAGGCCGCTCTCCACGATCTTGTGGGCGCGCACGCCCTTGATGCTTTTGCCCTTGTACAGCACATCGCCGGTGCGGGGCTTCAGAAGGCCGGAAATGGTTTTCAGGGTGGTGGATTTGCCCGCGCCGTTGGCACCGATCAGGGTGACGATCTCGCCCGCATTGACGGTGAAGGAGATATCCTTTACGGCGTGGATGTTGCCGTAGTAGACGTTGATGCCGTCTACCTTCAGTAATGTATCAGCCATGGCTCAGCCCTCCTTTTTGCCCAGATAGGCCTCGATGACCTGCGGGTTATCGCGGATCTCGTCCGGGGTGCCCTTGGCGATGATGCGGCCAAAGTTCAGCACCGCAATACCCTCGCAGATGCCCATGACAAGGCTCATATCGTGCTCGATGAGCAGCACGGCAATGTTGAACTCGTCGCGGATGCGGCGGATGGTCTCGGTCAGCTCCGCGGTCTCGGAGGGGTTCATACCGGCAGCAGGCTCGTCCAGCAGCAGCAGCTTCGGGCTGGTGGCCAGTGCGCGCATGATCTCCAGACGGCGCTGTGCGCCGTAGGGCAGGCTGCCGGCCTGTGTATTGGCAAGGTCTGCCATGTGGAAGATATCCAGCAGCTCCAGCGCACGCTCGGTGCACTGCTTTTCCTCTTTCCAGTAGTTCGGCATCCGCAGCAGGGAGGACGCCAGATTATACTTCATGGACTCGTGCAGACCCACCTTGATGTTATCGATGACGCTCAGCTCCTTGAACAGACGGATGTTCTGGAAGGTGCGCGCCACGCCCATGCGGTTGACCTGATAGGTCTTTTTGCCGGCGGTGGGCATACCATCGATCAGGATGGAGCCGCGGGTGGGCTGGTAGACGTTGGTCAGCAGGTTGAACACGGTGGTCTTGCCTGCGCCGTTGGGGCCGATCAGACCGGCGATCTCGTTGCGGCCGATCATCAGGTTAAAGTTGTCCACGGCGGTCAGACCGCCGAAGTCGATACCCAGCTCACGCACGTCCAGAATGGGCTTTTTGTCCTTGTCGCGATCGGTCAGAAAACCGCCGGAGGGAACACTGTGCAGTCTGGTCTTGAACTCACTCATGGTCAGCGGCCTCCTTTTTGGTATGTTTGCGGAACAGTTCGCCGTTCATGGCCTTTTCCACGATGCGGCTCAGGGAGAAATCGTAGCTGCCCAGCAGTCCGCCCGGGCGGAAGATCATCATCAGCACCAGCACCAGCGAGTAGACCACCATGCGGTAGCTCTCAAAGCTGCGGGTGGCCTCGGGCAGGATGGTCAGCACGGTAGCGGACAGGATGGAGCCCAGCATGGAGCCCATGCCGCCCAGCACCACCATGACCAGAATTTCGATGGACTTCATAAAGCCGAAGGTGGAGGGGTCCAGAACGCCCAGATAGCAGGCGTACAGACCGCCGGCCAGACCGGCGAAGGCAGCCGAGAAGGCAAAGGCCATGACCTTATAATAAGTAGTCTGGATGCCGCAGCTCTCGGCTGCGATCTCGTTGTCGCGGATGGCCAGCACGGCACGGCCGTGGCGGCTCTTCATCATGGCGTGGATGAGGAAGCAGGTGATGACCACGCACAGGAACACGTTCCAGTAGTTGGAGTACTTGGGGATGTTCTTCAGGCCCTTTGCGCCGTAGAACAGCTTGAAGCCCAGCACATCATCGATGTTGTTCAAGGTGATGCGGATGATCTCGCCAAAGCCCAGCGTCAGGATGGCCAGATAGTCGCCGGTCAGGCGCAGGGCGGGGATGCCGATGAGCACACCGAACAGCCCGGCCATGATCCATGCCAGCACCAGACCGATAACAAAGGCAACGCCCTTGGGCAGGTTGGAATACTTCGTAAACAGCGCGCAAGTGTAGGCACCCACGGCCATAAAACCGGCGTGACCCAGCGGCAGCTGCCCCAGATAACCGGTGGCAACGTTCAGCGAGACAGCCAGAATGATGTTGATGCCCACGGTCAGCAGCACCTTGTTCTGGTAGGTGGACAGCACATTCTGGGTGAGGAAGGAAAGCCCCACGAACAGCAGCGCCACCAGCACGGCGTTCATCAGGTAGCGCACGGGCATTTTGATGGTTTTACGGTTGGTTTTCATCGTTATGCCCCCTTACACCTTTTCCTGCACCTTGCGGCCAAGGAAGCCCGTGGGCTTGACCAGCAGCACGATGATCAGAATTGCAAACGTAACAGCGTCCTTCCAAGCGGAAAGGCCGATGGCGGAAACAAAGCACTCGCACAGGCCGATGGCAATACCGCCGATCATGGCACCCGGAATGGAACCGATGCCGCCCAGCACGGCGGCAACGAAGGCCTTCAGACCCAGCATGGAGCCCATGGTGGGGGTAGCCTGCGGGTAGGAGCAGCAGTACAGCACGCTGCCGATGCCCGCCAGCGCCGAGCCCACGGCAAAGGTAAAGGAGATGGTGCTGTTGACGTTGATGCCCATCAGGCGGGCAGCATCCATATCCTCCGAAACGGCGCGCATGGCCTTGCCAAGCTTAGTCTTTTGCACCAGAAAGGTGAGCACCAGCATGGACAGCACGGTGACTACCAGCGTGATGATGGAGGTAAGACCCAGCGGCACCTTGCCCAGACGGAAGGTCTGGTTGGTATAGTAGGCGGGGATCACCTTTGCACCCGAGCCGAGGATCAGTTCTGCCGTGTACTCCAGAAAGAAGGAGACACCAATGGCGGTGATCAGCAGCGAGATGCGGGGTGCGCTGCGCAGGGGGGTGTAGGCGATCTTTTCGATCACCACGCCCAGCAGCGTACAGGTGATGATGGTGGCGCACACAGCGGTGACCGGGCCAAGACCCAGCTGGTTCATGACGAACCACGACATATATGCGCCCACCATGATGACATCGCCGTGGGCAAAGTTCAGCAGCAGGATAATGCCGTACACCATGCTGTAGCCCAGTGCGATCAGTGCATAGATGCTGCCAAGGGACAAGCCGTTGATCAGCTGGCTAAAGAACACTGTCATGGTTGGATACTTCCTTTCTTTGCGGCGTTTACACTTTTTGATATAAAAAACGGAGAACGCCTGACCAGAAAAAAGCTGTTCCGGCGTTCTCCAGAAAATCATGGGGGTTGCTCTGTGCGGGTGGCTCCATCACCGGTGGATGGAACGGCGCAGATCAGAACATTTCCTTCAGCACGGGGGTTGCGCCGTCGAAGCACAGGATAGCGGTCTGCTTGACGGGGTTGTGGTGCTCGTCGAAGGTAAAGGTGCCGGTGATGCCCTCGATGGTGCCGCCGGCAATGGCGTCGATGACGGCCTGCTTGTACTCGTCAGAGCCAGCCTCGAGACCCTGCTCCTCAGCTGCCTTAATGCCGTACACAACGGTCATGGCTGCATCGTAGCCCAGAGGTGCAAAGCCGTTGGGGTATTCCTCGCCGTACTCAGCCTTGTAGGCGTTCTCAAAGTCGGGGTTGGAGCCCTTTGCGTAGTTGGCGCAGAAGTAAGCATCCTTCAGCTGGTCGGCGGTAGCGTAGCCCTCCAGACCATCCCAGCCGTCGCCGCCCAGGAAGGGAACTGCCAGACCGACGCTCTCAGCCTGAGCCAGGATCTGACCGACTTCCTGATAGTAGTTGGGGCAGAACACTACCTCGGGATCCTTGCCCAGAATGGTGGTCAGCTGGGTCTTGTAGTCCACATCGCCCTCGGAGTAGGTCTCCTGATCGACGATGGTGCCGCCCAGGCTCTCGAACTCGTTGACGAAGTTCTCTGCCAGACCCTCGTTGTAGTCAGTGCCCTTCTGGAAGATGACAGCGGCCTTGGTGTAGCCCAGCTTCTGGTAAGCATAGTCAGCCATCTTGATGCCCTGGAACGGGTCGGTGAAGGTTGCGCGGAACACATTCTCGTTCACGGTGTCGGTCTCGGCATCGTAGGTGACAGCCTCAGCGGTAGCGGAAGCGGTGACCATGGGCATGTTGTAGTCTGCGCTCTCGGCAGCAAGTGCCAGAGTCGGGGTGGTGGTAACGTCGCCCACCAGAGCGGTGATGCCCTGATCGCACATCTTGGTGAAGCAGGTGACAGCCTGCGTTGCATCGCCCTGCTCATCCATGGTGATGATCTCCAGCTGCTTGCCGTTGATGCCGCCCTTTTCGTTGACCTGCTTCAGGTACAGGGTAGCACCGTTGATGACAGCCAGACCGTAAACGGAAACATCGCCGGTCATGGGGCCCAGAACACCGACCTTGATGGTGTCGCCGGAAGCGGCAGCATCAGCACCGGTGGAAGCAGCAGTGGAAGCAGCAGTGCTGCTGGAAGAACCGCCGCAGGCGGTCAGAACGCCGGCTGCAGCAACAACGCCAGCAGCGGCCAGAAAATTACGACGAGAAATCATCTTTTTCATAGTGAATTTCCTCCTTGGGAACATTCGTGATTCAATTATAAAAACGGAAGCAAGGCCCCTTCCCTCAAAGCGACCTTGCTTCGTTATCAATATTATAGACCCGCCGCCGCAAATGCGCAATTCACAAACCGTCCATACTTTTGGCTTCCGTTTGTGGACTTTGTTGACAAAATGGCTAAAACCACACAGATGTTTTTGTGCACTATTTCAAGTTGTTCATTTCATTTGTGCGTCAGATGAATCAAATTCACAAATTGCAAAAGGGTTACAGGGTCTCCATTTCGGCGTCTGCGGCAAACACAGCCTCAGCACGTGCCCCGGCAGCTTCGCCCTCTGCTTCCGCTTTGGCCGGAGACTCTGCAAGGACCTTGCGGATGGCGGTAAAGTAGAACACCAGCGACAGACCGGTGCCGATGCACCAGCCCACAGGCCATGCCATCCAGATGCCGGTGGAGCCCAGCGCGGTGCTGCTGAGCACGATGGCAATGCCGACGCGCAGGATCAGATCGGAGAAGGTGGCGATCATAAAGCGCACCATCATGCCGCAGCCGCGCAGGATGCCGTCGGTGACCAGCTTGACCGACACCACGAAGTAGAAGGGAGACAGGATGCGCAAAAACAGCATACCGGTGTCGATGGCCGGGCCCTGCGGGTCATTCATGAACAGCAGCAGCAGGAAGCGGCCGAAGAAGAAGTACAGGAGCACGATGGGCACGCAGATGATCCACACCAGATTGCGGCCTGCACCAAAGCCCTCGTGCACACGGTCCATCTTGCCGGCACCCATGTTCTGGGAGGTGTAATTGGAAATGCCGTTGCCCAGAGTGGTGAAGGAGGTGATGACCATATTGTTCAGCTTGACCGCTGCGGAGTAACCGGCGATGACGCTGGCACCAAAGGTATTGATGACGCTCTGCAGGATGATGTTGCCCACCGAGACGAAACTCTGCTG
>OMAM01000659.1_pt1 | contig 16460 bp, 18 predicted proteins | sample 1644621 | NCBI WGS metagenome assembly OMAM01 (sample SAMEA103958120, study PRJEB25191) | human gut metagenome | biome: human-associated habitat [ENVO:00009003]; feature: intestine environment [ENVO:2100002]; material: feces | place: Germany | collected 2013/2015 | reverse complement strand
TCCACTTGCTGTGGAGGGGAAAGCCCACACGCTTCATAAAAAATGCCCTGACCTTGCCGGAAAACGAGTTTCCCGCGTGGGTGAAGGTCGGCGCAATGAGCACACCGTCGTCCTTCAACACCCGGCGGATCTCGGCAAGGGCCTTCTCCGGCTGCGGCACGATATGCAGCGCGTTGGACACGATCACTACATCAAAGGACTGGTTCGCATAGGGCAGGCGGAACATATCCTGCACGGAGAAGTGCAGCTTGGCAGAGCGGTTATCCCGCTTCGCCTCGGTGATCATCTCCGGGGAGGCGTCCGTCGCCTCGATGTGCGCCGCCGCGTTTACGATGTGTTTTGCGATCAATCCCGTGCCGGTCGCCAGCTCCAACACCGTTTTGGCTTTCACCACCGGCCGGATCAGCGCATACATCTCGTCATACGCCGCCCGATCCTTTTGCATAAAGCGGTCGTAACGTCCGGCATTTTTGCCCCAGAAATTCTTGTGTTCCTGCATCGCTATCATTCCTTTCAGTGTTAGATTAGCCTAACCGACACGCGCATCCGAACGGTTAGATGGCACTAACCGCCGTGCCTTGGAAAAGCCGCATCTCTGCGGCCTTCCGCTTATTTAAATAACTCCCTGCAAGCGCCGTACACCAGCGTTTCCAGCACCTGTGGGTACAGTTCCCCAATCTGCTCCTTGTGGGAGACGGTCAAGATCAGTCCCCGTACCGTGGCGGCAGACAAAGAGATGCCGCGATTCGGCACAAGGTCATATTTCTCCAAAAGCAGACGGATGTGCGTCTCGTCATCGTGGTAATGGACATTTTTGATGTCATCCGGCAGTCTCTGCAAAAGCAGCTTCGCATCGTTTTCAATGAAAACCATGTCGCCGGTATCGGACAGCCGCCGGCAGACGGCAAGAACCGCCTTTGCTGCACGCTCCGACGGCTGCAAGCCGTCAGATTCACGCAGCGCGCGGTCAGCCACCCTGTAAAGCTCGGTGTGGATGCCCTCCAAAACCGCGAAGAAAAGCATTTCCTTGGATTCGTAGAATTTATAGAATGAGCCCTTCGCGATGCCGACCGCCTTCGTCAACTGATCCACGGAGGTTTTCTTCATCCCCAGCGTGACGGCGCAACGTCTTGTTTCCTTCAGCAACGCCTTGCGGAGCTGTTCAGTCTCGTAATCGGTAAAAGCCAAGCCCATGCCCCCTTAAATATGACCGATTCGGTTCTTTCGGTCATATTATACCGCGTTTCTTTCTGTTTTGCAAGAGTGTAAAGAAAAACACACGCATTTTAACAAAAAATTATTTTCCCTTAACACATTATTTCATGAAGGTGCTCCTCTTCCTTTGGCAAAGAACTGCACCCCCCTAAAATCAAAAATGCACCCCCTCCAAACCGTAATTGCACCCCCTTAACGGGTTTCTATCAAAATTAGAGTCATTTGCCATAAGTCCACCGTAATTTTGATAGAATTACGGTGGTCTTTTTCTATGCCCGAAAACCGCTTGGAATAGGGCTTTTCGGCTGTTCAGACATATAACAAACCCCGTCACAGAGCGTTGAAGTGACCCCAAAAAGTTAGACAATAATTCAAAGCAAAAATTGTTCAAGCGGCCGAAAGGGCTTGCTGTCTGTGAACTGCAGGCGGCAAGCCCTTCAGCTTTGCCTTGATTCTGCGGTTGTTGTAGTAGTCCAGATAGTCGATCAGTTCTCGCTTGAAGTGTTCCATGGATTCAAAATCCTGCAGATACAGCAACTCACTCTTGAGCAGCCCAAAGAAATTCTCAATCACGGCGTTGTCCAGACAGTTGCCCTTGCGGCTCATGCTCTGGCGGATGCCCTTCTCCCGGAGCATCCGCTGGTATTGCTTGTGTTGGTACTGCCAGCCCTGGTCCGAGTGCAGGATCAGATTCGTGTTATCCGGAATTTTCTCAAATGCCTTTTCCAGCATGGTCGTCACCATACTCAGCACAGGCCGCTCTGAAATTGTGTAGCTGACCAGATCGCTGCTGCACAGATCGAGGACGGGCGACAGATACAGCTTTTCTCCGAACAAGCTGAACTCCGTCACATCCGTGACCCATTTCTGATTCGGCCTGTCTGCATGGAAGTCCCAATTCAACAAATTGGGCGCAATTTTGCCCACTTCTCCCTTGTAAGAGCGGTATTTCTTCATCCTGACACGACAAACCAAGCCCAGCTCCTTCATAAGTCTCTGGACAGTCTTGTGATTCATCGGCAGGTTGCGGTTACGCAGCTCCGCCGTGATGCGGCGATAGCCGTATCTTCCTCTGTTTTCATGGTAGATTGCCGTGATTTCTTCCTTGGCTGCCTTGTGCTTGTCTGTGCGGTTCATTCGTTTCAGATGATAGTAGAACGTCGCACGGGGCAGTTGAGCGATGGAAAGAAGAATTTCAAGAGAATGTTTTTGCCTCAGCTTTTGAACTACCAGCGTTTTTTGCGCTGGCGTCGCTCGTCCTCCAAAACCAAGGCTTGCAAATTTTTTAAGTAATCCACTTCTGCTCGCAGCCGCTGCACCTCCGCCAGCAGATCCTCCTCCACCTGTTTCGGGAGCGGCTTTGGCGCACGGCTTCCTCCTTTGCGACCGCAGCCGCGACGCTCGACTGCGAAGCCTTCCGGACCTTCGGTCAGATAGATGCGTTCCCAAGCCTGAATCCTGTGGTGGTCGTTTACCTCAAATCTCCGCGCTGTTTCGCTATAGCTCAGCTTTTCTTCCTGCATCGTTTCAATTACGTGTTTCTTGAACTCCGGTGTATACCGTTTGTTCGGTACGCCCTTTGGCATATAAAATCACCCCACTTGTTAGATAGTATATCATACTGTCTAACAAATGGGGTGCTGTTCACGTTTCTGCGGCGGGGTTCTATGTGTTTTATGGAGATTACGGCTTTCTACACCGCTGTAATCGTTAAACAGCCGAGTATTCGTTGAACTGCTGAGGGTAATCGTTGAATTATAGGTGCAATCGTTAAATGATTGTTTTTCAATCTTAGAGATTTAACGATTGTAGGTTGAATTTAGTATTATCAATATAATGCTTATAATACGCAGGATACTATCTTCGGCGGTTTCGCACCAAACAGCAGCTCGGCCGAAACGCTATCCAAGGCGCTCGGCTCTCGCACAGTCATGAGCGGCTCGGTCAGCCGTTCCAAAAACGATCCGTCACAATCACTTCAAATGATAGAGCGACCGCTGCTGACACCGGACGAACTCAAGTCCTTGCCCAAGGGCGACTTTATCGTGATGAAAACGGGTGTGCATCCGATGCGGGTACACCTCAAGCTGTTCTTCAAATGGGGCATTGAGTTTGACGATGAACACCCTTACACCGTACCCGACCAAGGCACCCGTGAGGTCAGGTATGCCGACAAGAAAGAAATTCAAGACGGCATCCTCGAAAAATATCCGCCGGAGTGGAAAGAGGAAACGCCTGCACCGAGCGACGCTGACGGCGGCGGTCAGGTGCAACAGGCCAGCCCCAAGAACGAGCCGCAGAGAACGCAGCCGAAAGATAAGAACAGAGGCGGCAACCCCATCCGTACCTCACCGCCGAAAAAAGAAACTGCTCCCGACATAACGGAAGCAGAAATCATAAAAGACTTAACCGAAACGGAGGTGCAAAGCAATGAGCCGTCTTGACTTTCTTTACCGCACCGAGCTGCCGCACAGGGTCGTTGCGGTATATATCTATCTCGCCGACAGGACAAATGAGAACAGCGAATGTTGGCCTGCTATTCCGACCGTAGCCGCTGACCTCAAGCTTTCAGCATCCACCGTCCGCCGCGGGATCCGTGACCTCAAAAAAGCGGGACTGCTCGAAATCGAGCAGCGTTACCGTAAGGAAGGCGGCAAGAGAAGTCTGCTGTTCCGGCTGAAAGCGGAGTGAAAAAGCAAAAACCTCCGTCAAGGGGCAACTGCGTTCTCGGGGTCCCCAAAAAGCTATATAGCTTTTTGGGGAGAGGAGGAGCAACGGAGCAGATGAGCTTTTGCCGTTCTACGGCAAAACGAACAGTGCGGAGTTTGCGACGACGAAGTGACAGGTGCCACCTGTCATGATGGAAGGAGAAAGTGAACTACCCAACTGAAGAATAACTACAGCAGAAAGAAAAGCAAGAGGATATATGCAGTTTGTAAGAGTCTGTTATCCGGCAGATATTCGGCAAGGCAAATCAAACCTAAACCAACTGCGCTTTTTCTTTCTGCTGTAGTGAAAGCGTGAAAAACCGCAAATAATAAATTTATCGCTTTATAACCCGTTGTGTTTTTCACAGAAATATGCTATTATATTCTTGACAGTCACTTCTGCTGTTTTCGGATTTTGTTCGGTGGAAGCAAACCCTAATTGAATCGAGGCTGACGATATGAATATTAGCTATAAAAAGCTCTGGAAATTGCTGATTGACAGGGATATGAAAAAGAAGGACCTGGAAAAGGCTGCGGGCATCAGCAACTATGTCATTTCCAAAATGACACGGAATGAAAATATCACGGTTGAAACCGTGGGAAAGATCTGCAAAGCACTGAATTGTACGCCGAATGACATGTTGGAATTCGTGTCCGACAGCGAGTAAGAGGTTTGATTATGAACAGCATTTTGAAAAAAATCAGGCAAAGCGATGCCTTTAATGAGGAAAATCGAATCCCCTACACAAAGGCGATCGTGTTGATGAGCTTATTTACTTTTGTGTTTCTGGGCGCGGAATTTCTGTTTGTCAATATGATCTCCCGCACGGTTTCGGGGAATCAATCGGTAAATGCCCAAAACTATGCGCTTGGTATCAGCGTCATCGGTTTTGTTCTGTATCCTGTTTTCTCTCGATTTTGTAAAGGAAAATGGCAAACCGCACTTGCAATGTGCGCAGCGATTTTGTCGGTTATTTGTCTGTTTTTGATATGCCGCCATGCCTCTTATGCACTTACACTCGGCATGGGACTCTTGCTGTTTCTGATTCTCGGCGCGTTTGGAAGTGCCGTATTCTACAAAACACTATGTCTGATAGAGGACAACACCTATATTGCGCGACTGACAGGCGTTTCCTATATGCTTGGAATCTTGCTTCAAATCGCAAACAACAATTTGGTTCATATAGATTACATAGAAGCCGGCATACTTTCTGCATTTATACTATTGCTGGCATTTATGCTGATAAAAGCAGAAAAAAACAGCGTTGTCCCTGCCTTCTCCAAAAGCAAAACCGAAGAGGAACACGACGAAAGCGGAAAGGATAGCCTGAAAATCATTTTGCTCCTCGTCCTTTTCGTCGCACTGATGACCTGTATTTTCGGCACCATGGACAATGCGGTCACCGTATACCACGCAAACGGAACGGTGAATATTGGTCAGTGGCCGAGAATACTTCTCGCACTCAGCGGTCTTATGGCAGGTTTTTTGTTTGATATTGCAGGCAGAAAATATATGAGTGTGATCATGTACTGCGTAATGCTTCTGTCTACGACCTGCCTTGTCATTATTCAGTTTGCCGGGCCGTTCACGGTGGGTCTGGTCATATTCTATCTGTCCGCCGGCTTCTTTGCTGTTTTCTTTACCTCTTCCTTTATGGAGATCGCCCGATACACGGATACCCCCGAGTTGTGGTCAGGGTTTGGCAGATCCGTCAATAATCTTGTTGCCGCTGCAATCTCGGGAGGCTCCCTTGCACTTTTGCATTCCGAAAACAATATTGTCATGATCACCATAGAGCTGATTTTATTCGTGGCCACCAGCATTGTCGCGCTTTTCTATACCAACAAAAGAAAAGCGTTTTTTGACAGGCTTGCCGAAGCGGACAGCAGCGAACGAAGCGACGGTGAAAAACTGCAAAGGCTGGCAGAGCAGTTTTCGCTGACGCAGAGAGAAACCGAGGTTTTCGGACTGCTTGTCAATACCGAAGACGGATTGCAGACGATAGCCGATGGTTTGTATGTCTCCAGACGAACCTTAGAGCGGTATGTCTCCGCCATATATGAAAAAACAGGTGCAAAATCACGGATCGGGCTTGTTACTCTTTATAACAACGCATAATAAAACATAACAAAAAGCATTTTATCCTCCTGCCGATGTGGGAGGATATTTTTTTGCGGTTTTTTCAGGGAAAACCGATATTTTTGCCTCGATTTTAAGAGTGGCGGAGTTCCGCCACCCCATTTTCTGCAGATTGGCGGACTTCCCTTATATCAAAATCGGCACTCTGTAAGTATAATTATATGCAAAGACGGTGGGGAGGAATACGAAGTGCGACACAAACTCTTATATTTGATCGAAAGGTATAATACGAAGTATTTGCCCAAAATTTTAACTGTCCTTTTGCTTGCAAGTTTGGCTCTGAGTGCCTGTGGCAAAAAGCCTTCGGAAACATACAGTTCTACATCAATCCCAGAGCCTTCACAAAACACATCTACGCAGGCGGAGCCGGTAACGCTGGAACAGGCACTTCTCAAGGAACGCGGCAAGCCGTATGACCAATCGGACTACAAGACATTTGTCGGCGGCGAGGGCATTATAAACGAATACGCCGAATTCGACTGTAATCTGGATCACGGCTACAGTAAAACCGTCAACGATCTCGTGGTGGCTGACGGAAAGCTGTATCAGGCAAATTTCAACTCCGTTTTGGCAAACGGCAAGAACATACAGGAGGTCGGCACCCTGCCCGGAAAAAATATCCGATACTGGCGCCTGACCCATGACGGTGAAATGGGAGAGATCTACTTAAATGACGGCTCCGGCTATAAGGTCAGCAGCCCGCCGTTTACGGCCTCGCCGATGGATAAGGCGCAGCATCCGCTGTTCCGAAAGGTTTACCGCTATGCTTCCGACGGAAAGGCGCTGGAGGATCATACGGCAGAATACTTAAATGCCGATAAGGTCTACTCCGGCGATCCGATGATCGCCGTTGCCGGTGGTAAAGTCAGCCTGCTTTTTTCGGGCAAATACCTTGATAAGGGTACGACCGGCTGGAATTGGTATCGGGACATGGATCGGCGGGAGTACATTGCCTTTGATTTGGAGCTGTCTGAGCTTGCCGGTGAAGCACCGATCCGGCTGTTTAATCGGAACATTCTGATGACCAACTGTGCCTTTTATGAGATCGTGTATGCCTCGGAGCCTTTGGACGACAGCAACACAAAAGCGCAGCTTGCGCCGGACGGCTCGGTGTCTCCCTATTATCCCGCAGCGCAGCATCTCAACTGCAATGTAAAGCTAAGAAAGCTTGATCTGCTCACTGCTTTTTACGGTGATGTCCGCAACATCAGCACAAGCCATGTGATCACCGAGGACTATACGATGCTCCCCATTGCCGAGGTGCTTACAGACGGATACGGTGCGTATCAAAAATACGATCCCTGCCGTTTCTATTGGGACTATGATCAGAAATAAGGAAAAGGAGAGAAACACGATGAATGCAAAACGAATCACGGCGCTTGCGCTGGCCTTGGTCATGACCTTGCTTCTTGCCGCCTGCGGTAGCAAAACCGTTGTGAACGATGACGGCACAAAAACCGAACAAACGGAAAGAGGCGTGAAGGTGACGCAAACGGCGGCAAAAGCCGTGCAGACCGAAAAATACGAAACCGCCGATTTCAGCATGACCATCCCCAAGGGCTGGACCATCACGTCCGGCGGCACCAACATTTACCACAGTATTCGGGTAAGCGACCCGAACGAACCGCTCAATCAGATGTTTGTGCTGCTCAAAGCCGATGTGTTGCTGCACAGTCAGGCAGGTAAAGATGCATGGCAGCAGAACTACAATATGGGCGATACACAGGCGGCGCTTTTTGCTAAGGCCGCTGTGCTTGATAACCCGTCTACAGAGGGCTTTTTCAAAATATTCTCACAGTATACTGCATTTGCATCGGAGGTGGAGCCTGCTTATTCGGGATATGCCTTCCCCCGGTTTGATAATTTTACGGTAACCGACCGCTATCCCTCTGCCAGCCCGATGAAGTCCTCCGCTCTCGGCGACGAGCAGCTTCGCGCGACATTCACGGATAACGGCAAAGAGGGCGAGGGCCTATTTGCCGCCAGTGTGGTGGACTTTGGCAGCTTTGCCATCTCCAACGGCAATGTGGTAGGCTATCAGCTCCAGGCGGTGGACGGCGGCTACTATATGGCTTACAACATCGTTGCCGTTACCGCCGCAAAGGACACCTTTATCGAGTGGGAAGGTGTGCTGACCGATTGCTTCAAAACCCTGCAGTATTCCGACAGCTTTGTCAGTACCACCAATCAGGCAAGCAATGAAAAGGTTGCCCTTGCTCAGCAGATCAGCCAGAACTTCAATGCGACCATGGACGGCTTTATGTCCTCCTGGGAAAGCCGCAACAGAAGTCAGGACATTATGAGCCAGAAGCAGAGCGACGCCACCCTCGGCTACGAGCGCGTTTACGATACCGAGACCGGCGAAATTTACAAGGCTACCAACGGTTTTACCGATGTGTACGACGGCAAGCGGTACAAGGCAGTGACCGATGACAATATGTATGCCGAACCTATCAGCGGGTATATTGAAAAGCAATAACACCATAACAAAAACGGTTTACCGTAGAATCGTGATGAAAAGGAGGTGTCGGACGATGAACAAGCAGCTTTCCGCTTTGCCGGACAGTAAAACAACAAGAATAATACTGCCGTATAACCGGCAGTATGTGATCTTCGCCGTTTACGAAGTGCTGGACAAAAACGGAGCCGAATATGAAAAAACAGACGCATCCACCATTTTAGCAGAGATGTCGGTATACGGTAATTTAAGCCGGTTTTCCGTCTCCGTAAATGAACAGGAAACGGGAACGGAACTGACCGTAACAATGATACATCCTTGCCAGGGACTGTCCGATACCGGTATCCGAAGGGCAACGACCGCCATAGCCGACAGTATATCGTAGCATTTGGAAAACGAGCTTGAGATAAACAAGGTATCCCCAAAAAGGCAACCTGTTTGAAGTTTTAAAACGGAGGCAATCAAATGAACGAATCAAGAGTATTTATGTTGAACGGCACTGAGGTGTCAGGGATCGTTACCCGGTTGGAAAATTTCTTTCGCACCGAGAAAGGCATGGAGGTGCAGAGTTCACAGACAACGGACGGCTATGTTATGCAGGCAAGCCAGCCAAAGGACGGCTGGAAAACCCTTGCCGGAATGCGGCTGGCGATCGCCGTGCAAATGGCAGTGATGGGCGACAAGCTGAATGTCAGCATCGGCGAAGGACAGTGGTCGGATAAAATCGGTGCCGGAGCAATCGGTCTGTTTGTTGCATGGCCGCTGGCGATCACCGCCGGAATGGGTGCATTCAAACAGAAAAAGTTACCAGGCGAGGTGTTTCAGGTCATCGAAACTACCATTATGACCGGCGGTCAGCCTGTGGTTGTGACCGGCGCGGGTCAGACGGTGGCTGTGGGAATGATCGTGTGTCCGAGCTGCAAAGCGCAGCTCACCGCCGGCTCTAAGTTCTGCAATCATTGCGGAACAAAGCTCAACACAAAATGCCCGAATTGCGGTGCAGATATTACACAGGGAAGCGCATTCTGCTCCGAATGCGGACAAAAACTTTAAGATAGGATTTTTAAATTATGAAAGAACGCACACTTAAAACAAAATTGCTGACAGTTCTGCTGACTTTGTGCTTGGCACTGTCCATCGTGCCGATTACGGTGTTTGCGGATTCCGGAGCGTATGCTGTTAAATTTTACCCTGGAGATTATGGAACCATGACTAAAAACGACCAGATTCCGTTTGTGTATTACGGCATTGACGATGATGTTAACAAGCCCTACTACTACAAGCTGAATGTAACCGAGACAGAGACTTTCGGCTTTGCTGGCAGCATCATGGATACTTTACTTCCGAATTCGGGATATGAGTTTGCCTACTGGACAGCCGATGCTGCCGTCTACCAGGTCGGCAGTGGTACTGCCATTCCGGCCGGCACCGCTCTTTCCTCTGATCAACTACAGAACAAAATTACCGTGAAAAGTGATGTGACGTTCACGGCTCACTTTAAGCAGATTTCTGAGTATCCTGACGATTCAGTAATCACCACTGCCACCATTGAAAATGTAAAATTCGACTATCAGTTGGGTGATGCACCGCAGGCCACAGCATGGGTAGCCATTGACGATATGGATAAATATGAGATCGACTATGAATGCTGGCAGCAGTTCAAAGGCAACGAACCCGTTGCCGCCTGGTATTCCGACAACGGTGCACACGGTTCTCTTCCGACCATCACGGAATTTGAAAGCGGGGAAAAATATGTATATTTCCTTATGCTGAAGCCGAAGGATGGATATTCCTTCAACAGCGAAACCACCGTTACAGTGAATGGGGAAAGCGTAAAATCGAGTCTGAGTGGGGAATACCTGTATGTCCCTGCTGTTAAAACGATCACGATGCCGACCTTGACCGTCATTGATGTGGTGGAGATCAACGGTGCCACCGTCAGCTTCCAGGACGGCGATAGGCCCGTGTTCACCGGTGATGTGCCCGATGATGTATACTACGTACTCCGGGCTGCGTGGTGGGAGCTGAACAGCACGACCGGTCTGATTTCTACAGAACCAGAGTTTGGAAGCGGAATTTATGAAGATAAAATCACCACTTTTGAAGCCGGAAAGACCTATCATTACGGTGTGTATGTGGTGGCCTATGGCGATGTCGGAAATGTCCGCTATGTATTCGGCCCCGACACCAAGCTGAAAATCAACGGTGAATTTGTGAACTATAAGCGCTATGAAGGCGATGCCAGCGATGGTTCTGACGGTACTATGTGGGTTCTCACTGATCTGACCATGACCCCTGAAGCAGGCGGCACGACTCCTTCCGAGAAGTACACCGTTACTTACACCGACGGCGTGGACAATGAGGAAATCTTCAAGGATCAGACCTATACCGTAGAGTCCGGTAAGGCTACGCCTGCCTTCAATGGCACTCCTACCCGCAAGGGCTATACCTTTATAGGCTGGAAGCCTGCGGTTGCAGCCACAGTGACAGGCAACGCTACCTATGAGGCAACTTGGAAGTCCGACTCTGCAACGACAACGCCGAGCGATAACAAGCCGAGCACTGGCGAAACAACAAGCCCGAAGACCGGCGATACCAGCAATATTGTTCTGTGGGCTGCGCTGCTGTTCGTCAGCTGCGGTGCATTGGCCGGTACTCTGGTAATTGATAAGAAGAAAAAGACCATGAAATAAGCGACCTTTTGAAGGGCGGTTCGCCGACTGCATGACAGGCGGTGAGCCGCCTTTTATAGCCACATATCTTTCAAAATTTTACACAATCCCTGTAAATCGGACACTCGCAAATGGGACGACCATGACTGGATGGAATGGCAGGCCAACCATCTGTCCGCTGCCGTTTTGATGCCGAAGTGTTCGGTGGATCTGCTGGCACGATCCTGCAAGGACAAGCTCAAAACTCCTACATCCCGTGCGATACTGATCGCTAAAATGTCTGACTGCTTCGATGTTTCCATCCAGGCGGCGACAAACAGGCTCAAAGACCTCGGTTACATCAAAACCAACGATACGACCGATTATTCCTACGCTTCTGCCATCATGGATTTTGCAGGAGTGGTCGGTTCTTGAGCGTCCATATCGAAAACTACAGCGGGTTTTACCGCCCGCTGTGTTTTTTTACAGCAAGTGTTAGCAAGTTTGCTAACAAGGTAACATTGATGAGAATGGAAACCTGTTATACGAACCTTGCAAACGCTATTATTCTGGCGGCAGCGAAAGACCATCGCCGTGCGCTGCGCCGTTTGAAGAAATACCCCTGGGACAAGGATGCCGAATCCGTCAGAAAGGATTGTGAGCGGTTTTTCCGCTCCGGCTGGTTTCAGACGCTTACTTCTCTGGACGGTAAGGTGCTGATCGAAAAACTCCACCGGGAGGTGTACGGCGTATCCCCGGACTCGGCTTCGATGGCTTGGTTGGCTACAGCCCCATCGCTATGGCAAAAAACGCTATCGGCATGGCTATCGCTTGTGAGGAATACGGTGCGAAATTCTTTGCCAACGGCGCCGCTCCGGGCGGTGTGCTGGAACACCCCGGCACGATCAAAGACCCACAGCGTGTGCGGGAGAGCTGGCAGTCCACCTTCGGCGGCAGCGGCAACGCCAATAAGATCGCCGTACTGGAAGAAGGCATGAAATACACACCCATCGGCATCTCGCCGGAGCAGGCGCAGTTCCTGGAAACACGAAAATTCCAAATCAATGAAATTGCTCGAATCTTCCGAGTCCCACCCCACATGGTCGGTGATCTGGAAAAGTCGAGCTTTTCTAATATTGAGCAGCAATCCTTGGAGTTTGTGAAATACACCCTTGATCCCTGGGTCATCCGCTGGGAGCAGTCTATTATGCGCTCCCTGTTTTCCGAGGACGAGAAAAAGAAGTATTTCGTGAAGTTCAATCTGGAAGGTCTGCTCCGCGGCGATTATGGCGACCTTGGGCAACCGCCCGGACCTGTTTGGAAGCTCCGCCTATGTGAGCAGGTATTATGACGCGGAATATGAGAAGTACGAAATTCCTCCGGAAGCATTGGAGGACGAGCAATTTGCCGCCATCATCAAAGAGGCGGAGAAATATCTCGGATTTCCGTATGTCTGGGGCGGTAGCAGTCCAGCCACGTCCTTTGACTGTTCCGGCTTCGTCAGTTACGTCTATAACAACTGCGGCGTTGGCTGGAACTTCGGCAGACTGGGCGCGGAGGGCCTGCGGCAGCTCTGTACGCGGGTGTCCTCGGCCAACGTAAAGCCCGGAGACCTCATCTTCTTTCAGGGTACTTACGATACAACAGGCGCGTCCCATGTGGGCATTTATGTGGGAAATAACACCATGCTGCACTGTGGCGACCCCATTCAGTACAGCGACATTTCATCGCCTTACTGGCAGCAGCACTTTTATCAATTCGGCAGATTGCCGTCACCATATGTTACGGAGAATGGCATTCACCTTGGAAGCTGGCTCAGCAATCTGCGCACATGGCACAATGCTGGTGCGCATTCAAACTATCTCACGGAAGACCGTATTGCGCAGCTTGAAAGCATCGGCATGATTTGGGAGTCGGGAAGCAGTGCCAAATGGGAAGCAATGTATCAGGAGGCAAAACGATATTACCAGAAGCACGGGAATCTCAGCATTCCGGCCAAATATCGGACGAGTGATGGCATGCCTTTAAGATCATGGCTGTCACGGCAGCGGAGCAGCTACGCCAAAGGTCAGCTTGCACAGAACAAAATCGACAAGCTGAATGCTGTCGGTATGGTCTGGGACTGCGGCGATCCGTGGATGAATTCATTCCATGCCGCGAAAAAATACTACGAAGAACACGGAAATTTTGAGCTGACACAAAACGCGGTCGTAGATGGCGTTTGGCTTGGAAAGTGGATAGCCGTTCAGGCAAAACGACTGCGCGAAAGCGCCCCTATTCCGGAAGAACAACGAAAGCTCTTGGAAACACTGCCGCTTAAAACCGAATCAGAGGCAGATAGGATTTGGAAGGACAATTTCGAGGATCTTTGCAGCTATGTGAACAGCAATGGCAGTTTTAATATACCCGCAAAATATACAAGCCCGCATGGGGTCCGGCTAAGCGCATGGGCCACGGTGCAGCGAATGAAGAAGGGCAAAGGCGAGCTTTCAGCAGAACGCATCTCCAAGTTGGATGCAATCGGTTTCCCCTGGAAAATTGACCGTTGGGAGCAGAGCTATGCGTTAGCCAAAGCATATGTGTTCCATCAATGAAGACTGCCTTGGGAGACAGGTATCCCGCCTGCGCCACTTCCTCCAGGATCCACGCAAAGACCTGGTCGACCGTTTCTGCTGTAAACCGGTGGCGGAAATTAAAACTCACCGTGGAAAAATGCGGCGTTTCTTCCTGGAGCGTATGGCCCAGAAACCAGCGGTAGGCTATGTTCAGATCGACTTCCTCCGCCGTCCGCCGCAGGGAAGGCAGTCCGTACAGGTGTTGGATCAACACCATCTTGAACAGTACCACCGGATCCACACTGGGCCGCCCGTTATCCTCGCTGTACAGTGACTCCACCATTTCATAAATACGGTTAAAATCCACTGCCGCGTCTATTTTTCGAAGTAAATGTCCGGCGGGAACAAGACTTTCTGGGTCTACCATTTCCACTACGCCGCGATCCAGCTTCCCTCGTTCCAACATTTTTTCATCACCCTATTTTATTTTACCACATATATGCGAAAAGGCCCAGCGTTTGCTGGACTTTTTCGACAGGCTGCGGCACGACGTAAGCCGTCCCGTTTTTCTGCAAATTTATGCAAATTCAACGAAAGCCCTTGTATTTCCCGGGAAAATTCGGTAAACTAACAGAAAAAATCAGGAGGTTTTTTCATGAAATTAGAAACCAAGCGCAGATTATCCATGCTCCTGCTGGCCGTGGCCGTGGTTTTCTGGCTGCTGCGGCAGCTGGCGGTGGTGTATATCCCCGGTGTCTCGGCTCTGGCTCTGGCGGGGGCCATGCTCCTGCTGGCCTCCGGCATGGACCGCAGCCGCTCCGGCCAGAAGGCCGCCGTGACCCTGATCTTCGCCTTCGGCCTGCTGAACATCCTCTTCGCCATCATCGAGCTGTACGGCTATTTCCGCACATAACCCCGGCTTGTCCCGGCTTGTCTCAGCCTGTCTCAGGCCGTCCCAGTTTGTGACATTTTCATGAATTCACTTGACAGACTCTTTACATAGCCCGAAAAAACCGGTATAATAATTCGAATGTGCAGAAAGAGGGTGGACCCTTGCAAGTGAATCAAGTGCGGCTGGGAGCGGTGCTGTCCTATGTGTCCATGGGCCTGAGTACGCTGATCTCGCTGATCTATACGCCCATTATGCTGGGTCGGCTGGGCGAAACGGAATACGGTGTATACGGCGCGGTGGGGCCCATCATCTCCTACCTGCTGCTACTGAGCATGGGCCTGGGCAGCGCCTATATCCGCTACTATTCCCAGGCCAAGGTGGCCAAGGACCGGCAGGAAATGGCAAAGCTCAACGGTATGTTCCTGGTGACCCTGTCGTTGCTGGGACTGGTGCTGCTGGCCCTGGGCTTCTTCCTGGCCGCCCACCCCCAGATGGTGTTCGGCACCAAGTGGGCCCCGGAGGAGCTGGCCCTGGGCGCCAAGCTCCTGCGGATCATGACCGTCAACGCGGCCCTGTCCTTCCCCTTCAGCGTTTTTGAGTCCCATGTGAACATCCATGAGCGGTACCTGTTCCTGAAGGCCGTCACCATGGCCAAATCCGTGCTCAGCCCGCTGATCTCCATTCCCCTGCTGCTGTTGGGCTTCCGCTCCCCTTCCATTGCCGTGCTTTCGCTGGTGCTGACCATTGTGTGCGGCCTGACGTATATGGCCTACTGCTTCGCGGTGCTGAAAATGCCGGTGTCCTTCCGGACCTATGACCTGCCGCTGATGAAGAGCATGATGGGCTTCACGTTCTACATCTTCCTGGCGGTGGTGGTGGACCAGCTGAACTACGGCATCGGCACCCTGATGACCACCTGGATTCACGGCGCGGAGCTGTCCGGCGTGTACTACAGTGCCAACCAGCTGAACGTGTACTATCTGTCCTTTGCCATGGCCATCTCCAACGTACTGATTCCCCGGGTCCACCGGATGGTGGCGGAGGGCGACTCCAACCAGGAGCTGACCCGGCTGATGACCAAGACCGGACGCCTGCAGTTCATCATGCTGATGGCGGTGTTCCTGGGCTTCGTGGCGGTGGGCCGTCCCTTTGTGATCCTGTGGGCCGGTAGCAAGGAGCAGTTCGCCGTGGACTATCCCGTGGCCCTGCTGCTGTTTGCCAGCACCATCGTCTCCGCCATCCAGTTCGTGGGGCTGGAGATCCTCCGGGCCAAGAATATGCACCGGTTCCGGGCCTGGGTCTATCTGGCCGCCGCCGCCGTCAATGTGGGGCTGATGATCCCCCTGTGCAAATACTGCGGCCTGGTGGGCGTGGCCGGTTCCATCCTGTTTATCACGGTGGTGGGGAACGTGCTCCCCATCAACTGGTATTTCCGCCACTATGTGGGCCTGGATGTCCGCTGGTTCTGGGTCCGCATCGCCCGACTGCTGCCGTCCATGATCCTGCCCGCTGTTGTCGCGGTGCTCATCGCCGTGCTGGCTCCGGTGTCCGGCTATCTGGGCATTCTCATCTGGGGCTGCGTATTTGTGGCCGTCTATGCCGCCAGCCTGTGGCTGTTCGGCATGAACCGCTACGAGCGGGGCATCGTCACCGGCGTGCTGGACAAATTCCGCCGCAAGCGCCGCAGATAAATGCTCCCTGTCAATATTGGGGCAATGGGGCCAGGCTCACGCCTGGCCCCAACATTTTAGTATGGAACCATATTTTTTCTCAAAACAGTTGCTCTCTAATACTGATTCTTGATTAAAAAATTTAATCAAGAATCCCGTGCGCTGTGCGCA
>OMAM01000647.1_pt1 | contig 16773 bp, 14 predicted proteins | sample 1644621 | NCBI WGS metagenome assembly OMAM01 (sample SAMEA103958120, study PRJEB25191) | human gut metagenome | biome: human-associated habitat [ENVO:00009003]; feature: intestine environment [ENVO:2100002]; material: feces | place: Germany | collected 2013/2015 | reverse complement strand
AGCGTCTTGAGGCCGCGGGCGATCAGGAAGGCGTTGAACGGGCTCATAACGGCGCCGGTCATATCCTTCAGGCCGAACATACGGCACTTGCCGATGAACTCAGCGTCAGAAATCACGAAGCCCGCAATCACGTCGCCGTGGCCGTTGATGTACTTGGTAGCGCTGTGGACAACCACGTCAGCACCCAGGCTCAGGGGCTGCTGGATGTAAGGAGAGCAGAAGGTGTTATCCACGATGACGCGGATGTTCTTGTTGTACTCGTGAGCGATTTTGGCGACCTCAGCGATGTCAACCACCTTCAGAGTGGGGTTGCAGGGGGTCTCCAGATAGACAACCTTGGTCTTCTCGGTCAGAGCGGCTTTCACGGCAGCGAGATCGGCGAAGTCAACGAACTTCACGCCCACGCCGAACTTGCTCATGCCGTGGTTCAGCAGAGCGAAGGTGCAGCCGTACAGGGTATCGCTGGCAACGATCTCGTCACCGGCCTCAACAGAACTCCACAGAGCGGAGGAGATAGCGCCCATGCCGGAAGCGGTAGCCAGAGCAGCCACGCCGCCTTCCAGAGCGGCAATGCGCTTCTCGAACACATCCTGGGTGGAGTTGGTCAGACGGCCATAGATGTTGCCGGCGTCGGCCAGACCAAAGCGGTCTGCGGCGTGCTGGCTGTTGCGGAACACATAAGACGTGGTCTGGTAGATGGGCACCGCACGGGCATCGGTGGCGGGGTCGGCCTGCTCCTGACCGACATGAAGCTGCAGGGTCTCAAATTTATATTCAGACATTGTTATTTACCTCTCTTTATATACTAATAGTATTATTATTGTGTGTAAAAAATCCCGATGCGTTTTCAAAGGCGCACCGGGCAGTATGGTCTACCGGAGCTGCTGTCACATTCGGGTACACATTCGCGCAGCCGAGGGCAACATACAGTACACATCCGATGCCGGTGCCCGGTGGGTATGCATTCGCCCACAGCGATAATTCGCGTGCAGCAGTTCTTTCCAGATCAGCTTCATCTTTGTGCCCTCCTTCCGGTAAAACTTTTCCATCCCTCTATGTACCACCCGCCGGGGAACCTCTGTTTCATTTCCCTACAAGACTGGTGGATTGGATGTCTGCATTATATCCCGTTCTACCTAGTTTGTCAATAGGTTAATTCCACTTTTTTCAAGGATGTATTTTTTGCATGATATATCCGCCTGTGCTGCCCGTATTTTTTGCGCAGTTTGGCAAAAACGATCTCCTCTGCCGGTGCACTGCAGACGTATCCTACACACAAAAGACCGCGTCTCATCTGCTGGTTCAGACAAGGCGCGGCCTTTTGCGGTATTTGGTTTGGGGTATAGGAGGAATCATGTCCCTGAGAGGGGGCTTGCGGCTTTCCCCCTCCCGGTGATTTTATGATACCCGAAAAATCCTACGAAATTATGCTTATTTCATGAATGAGCTGTAAACATTACTCCGGAGCCTTCATGCTTTCCACCATGCTGATGCGCCGGACGTGCCGCCGCATCACAAAGCAGACCATCACGGTAAACACCATGGTCAGCGCCACCGCCAGCAGGTAGCTGCGGGGAGCGATGGTGCGGATGAACATGAGCTGATCCATCTCCACGGTCAACACAATGAACTTGTGCAGCGGTACCCCCAGTGCCAGACCCACGCCGGAGCCGATAAGCGCCAGCAGCTCGATCTCGCGGAAGATGTAGCGGTACACCTCCTGATCGTAGAAACCCAGCACCTTGATGGTCGCCAGCTCCTTTTTGCGCTCGCCAAGGTTGACGCTGATCAGGTTATACAGCACCACTGCCGCCAGCGCCGCCGCGCAGATGATGATCAGCACCACCACATATCCCAGACTGACGATGAGGTTATCGAACAGTTCGGTGGTGTCCTCGGTAAAGCTGATGCTGCTGACGTAGTTGCAGTCCAGCAGGTCGGTGCGCAGGGCGTTGTACCCGGCAGCATCGGTACAAGTAGTCTGGCCGTAGACCGTGTTCCATGGGATCTCCGCCGTGCCCAGCAGGCTTTCCAGCTGTGCGCGGGGGAGGTACAGCCGGGTGAACATATAGTTCTCCGTGATGCCGGTCAGGGTCAGCTCCACCCGGGTGCCCTCGGCGTTTTCCACCCAGAAGGTATCGCCGGTGTGCAGACCCAGATTCTCGGCGGTCTTTTCGGTCAGGATGGCGCTGCCGCTGTCAAAGCTGATGGCCTTGTGTCCCTTGCGGGTGCGGAAGGTAACGTAGCGGGTCAGGTCGCTGTCCTTGGCGGCAGCCACGATGCTCACGCTGGCGCTTTCACCTTCGGCATTGTAGATGGTGGTGGATTTGGTATACACCGCGCCCCAGTTCTGCACAGCGCTGTTGCCGTCCAGCTCCTCTGCCAGCCCCTGCTCCATGGTCAGGGCTTTGGGGTCGCTGAGGGTGATGGACATATCGTTGTGGGTCAGCTCCGTAGACTGCTTTGTGACGATGGGCAGCAGAGAATCCTGAATGCCAAAGCCGATGAGCAGCAGCGCGGTGCAGCCCGCCACGCCCAGCACGGTCATGAAGAACCGCTTTTTATACCGGAACAGGTTGCGGGCAGTGGTCTTTTGGGAGAAGGACATCCGCTGCCACAGCGGGGTGATGCGCTCCATCAGGATGCGCTTGCCCGCCACGGGAGCCCGGGGCAGCAGCAGGGCTGCGGTCTTTTCGGCCAGACTGGAACGGCAGGCGAACCATGTGGCAAAACCGATGACGGCGGCGCTGATGCCCACGCTGGCAGCTGCCATACCCGGGTAGAAGTGCAGGGTGAAGGTGGGCAGGCTGAACACCAGCTGATAGGCGTTCCAGATAATGATGGGGAATACCACAAAGCCCACCACCATGCCGACGATGCTGCCCAGAATGGTGGCCAGCATCGCGTAAAACAAATACTTGCCCGCGATGCTGAGGTTAGAGTAGCCCAGCGCCTTTAAGGTGCCCATTTGCAGGCGGTTCTCGTCCACCATGCGGGTCATGGTGGTGGTAGCCACCAGCGCCGCCACAAGGAAGAAGAACACCGGGAACACCCGGGCAATTGCATCCATGCGGTCGGCGTACTGGGCAAAGGTGACGCAGCTCATGGTGGAGGTGCGGTCCAGCACATACCACTCGCCCTTTTTGATCTGGCTCACCTGCTCCTCGGCATCGTTCAGCTGGGCAAGGCCGTCTGCCAGTTTCTGCTCTGCCTCGGCTTTCTGGCTCTCGTACTCGGTACGGGATTCTTCCAGCTGGGTCTGCCCGGCGTTATATTCTGCCCAGCCCTCTTCCAGCTGCTTTTGTGCGGCATCAAACTGGGTGTAAGCGCTGGCAGTGCCGGTGGTCAGCTGCAACTGTCCCTGCAAAAGCTGCAATTTCATCTTGCGCAGCGCAGCCTTGGCTTCGGTCACCAGCTGGTCGTTGGAGAGGTTCGGCGAGGAGATGAGCCCCTGCTTGTACATCTGCCGCTTGCCCGCGTCCAGCTGCTGCTGATAGCCTTGCAGCTGGTTATAGATGTTGTCGTAAGCGGCCTGCGCCTTGGCCAGCGCATCCCGCAGTTCAATGTAATCCTCGTCCTCCGGCTCGGCTTCGTCCAGCGCCTTTTCGGCGTTGCGCAGGGCAGCTTCCGCGTAGGTCAGCAGCGGGTCTGCCACCTTTTTCAGGTTGACCAGCAGTTCTATCTGCTGTAACTGTTCCTCAAATTCCAGCACCTGCGCTTCGCTGCTCACCAGCTTGTCGGCACCGCTCTGCATGGTGTCCGGCAGGGCAGCCTTCTGGGCGGCAAGCTCCTTTTCCCCGGCTTCCAGCTGCGCCTTGGCGGCATCCAGCTGCTGCTGCGCGTCTGCCAGCTTTTCCTCGGCTTCGGCAAACTGGCGCTCGGCTTCTGCCTTCTGGCTGTCGTACTCGGCGCGCGCTTCAGTCAGCTTGTCGTTGGCGGTGTCCATCAGTTCTTCCCGCCGGGCGGTGCACTGCACGCTCTGGATGGCCTTGAGCTTTTCCGCTACGGCATCCACTGCGGCCTGATATTCATCCGAATAATTATCATACAGCCCGGCGTTTTCCGCTTTTATATAGCACACCGTATAATAATCTGCGGTCAAAGTGCCCTCCGGCACAAACAGGATGCAGTCCAGCTGGCCATCACCCACGGTGCTGCTCTCGGAATCGGAGGAAAAATGCAGCGGGTCCTGCACCGTGCCCACCACCGTGAACACCTGCCCGCTGACCCCCTCGGTCTCTTCCGGCAAAGTCAGCTGGGTGCCCAGTTCCACCGGGCTGCCGTGGCCCATCACGTGCACCACGCACTCCCCGGCAGCTTCCGGCATCCGGCCAGACAGCAGCACCAGGCGGTTCATGTTCTCGGGCGTATCAGCCTGCGGGTCGGCAGGCAGCTGATACAGCCGCGCCACCGTGGTCTGCTCGTCCCCTGTCCAGTTTCCTTCTACGTCCTGATACTTCACCGCCTGCACGGCGTCTACCCCGTCCACAGCGGCAATGGCATCGATATCGCCCTGACTCAGGCCAAGGGTGGACAGCACCCGCAGGTCGAACACATTCTGCTGCACATAGTACTTCTGGGCCGCAGTGCGCATATCGGGGGCAATGCACATCAGGCCGGTAAGCATCATCACCCCCAGCGCCACGATGCCAAACAGGGACACCACCCGGCTGATGCTGCTTTTCATCTCGCGCAGGATATTTTTGCGGTAACTTTTCTGCACAGTTCTCACCACTCGATCTGTTCCACCGGCACCGGATGCTCGTTGACCTGATTGGACACGATGCGGCCGCTGCGCACCTGAATGATGCGGTCAGCCATACCGGTCAGTGCCGTGTTGTGGGTAATAACGATGACGGTGCGTCCGGTCTTGCGGCAGGTATCCTGCAAAAGACCCAGCACCTGTTTGCCGGTGCGGTAGTCCAGCGCACCGGTGGGCTCGTCACAGAGCAGCAGCTTTGGGTTTTTGGCCAGTGCGCGGGCAATGGACACCCGCTGCTGCTCGCCGCCGGAAAGCTGGGCCGGGAAGTTGTTCAGCCGCTCTCCCAGACCTACGCTGCGCAGGGTCTCTTTGGGGTCCAGCGGGTCGCGGCAGATCTCGCTGGCCAGCTCCACGTTCTCCAGTGCGGTCAGGTTCTGCACAAGGTTGTAGAACTGGAACACAAAGCCCACATCGTACCGGCGGTAGGTGGTCAGTTCCCGGGCAGAAAAACGGCTCACATTGCGGCCGTCCAGCCAGACGTTGCCCTCGTCGCAGTTGTCCATGCCGCCCAGAATGTTCAGCAATGTGGTCTTGCCCGCGCCGGAGGGGCCCACGATGATGCAGAACTCGCCCTTGTCCACATAGAAATTCAGGTGGTCTGCAGCAGCGATCTTCACACTGCCGGTCTGGTAATATTTACAGACATCTTCAAACTCCACAAAATGCTCCATGGCGTTTTTCCTTTCTGTCAGAATGCAAAATATTTCAATTTAAATATAGCATAAATCCACCGGAATTTGCAAAGCTCCCGGCGCGAATTTTCAAAAACTTAACAGACAACGCCTAAAAACGCAAAAAGCCCCTGCACGCAGGGTGCAGGGGCTTTGGAAAGGTTTCCTTACTTGCGGTTTGCCAGCAGGTTCTCGATCTTCTTCAGGGGGTCGATGATGCTGGAAACGGACATATCGTGGTTCAGTGCCACCACAAAGTAGGCAGCGTACTTGGAAACGTCCACGTCCACATACCAGTCACGGGTCAGCAGCTCGGGCATACGGTAGGTCAGGTTGGTGCCCACAACGTAGGTCAGGGTGCCGTCTGCCACAGCCTTGTCGAACTTGTCCAGACCGCTGGTGAACAGGGGGAAGGTGGCGTTGGCGATGATGTTGGCAGCACCGCGCTCCTTCAGGTTGCTGGCGACCTCCAGCATACTCTCGCCGGAAGCAATGATATCGTCCGCGATAAAGACGGTCTTACCCTCCACGCTCTCGCCCAGATACTCATGAGCAACGATGGGGTTGCGGCCGTTCACCACGCGGGTGTAGTCGCGGCGCTTGTAGAACATACCCAGATTGCAGCCCAGCACGCTGGAGAAGTACATATTGCGGTTCATAGCACCCTCGTCCGGGCTGACCACGGTGAACTTCTCCTTGTCGAAGGACAGGGTGGGATCCTTTTTCAGCAAGCTCTTCAGCACCTGATAGGTGGGCATGGCATTATCAAAGCTCATCAGGGGCACTGCGTTCTGCACGCGGGGATCGTGTGCGTCAAAGGTGATGATGTTGCGCACGCCCATGGTCTGCAGCTCCTGCAGCGCCACAGCGCAGTCCAGACTCTCGCGCACCACGCGGCGGTGCTGACGGCCGCCGTACAGGCTGGGCATAATAACGGAAACACGGTGTGCCTTACCGGCCACAGCCTGGATCAGGCGCTTCAGGTTTGCAAAGTGGTCGTCCGGGGACATATGGTTCTCGTAGTTGAACAGCTTGTAGGTGACGCTGTAGTTGCCCGGGTCTACCACGATAAAGATATCGTCACCGCGGACAGACTCCTTGACCAGACCCTTGGCATCACCGCTCTGGAAGCGGGGGCAGTCGCAGGAAATAATGAAGGTGTCTTTTTCAATTCCGGCAGCCTTTGCCCAACGGACAAGGTGCTTGTCGATCAGGCCGGTCAGCTCCTCTGCACCGGGGCAGGCGATCAGCCGCATATCCGCCACACTGGGCTGCTCAAAGAAGGACTTAGGGGAAATTTCAATAGACATAGTCACATAACTCCTTATTGCTGTTTACCATCCGTACCATGCACACAAGCGCGCATATCTGGTTTTATTTTATCACATTTTGTCGATTGTTCCATATCAATTTGTTTCATGTATAGATTTTCTGCGCCTTGCACAGCTGTTTTTCCTTTTCCTTAAAGAGAATGTGAGTTTCTTACAAAAAACCGACCAAATCTTTACCGTTTCGCAAATTTTATCTGATTTTTGAGGAAAAGTAAGACTTTTTTCATCGCAGTAGCAAACGCCTTGGAGCATCCCCGTGCACCTTATTATAATGTTTATTTTTCCGGTGCACGGAGTGCTTCTGCCAGCCTGTCGCCGATCTCCTGCAGGCATTCCAGCAGCAGCGGGCTGAACTGGCTGCTTTGGGCGGTACAAAGCAGATACACCGCCGCCTTGTGGGGGTAAGGACGCCCGTTTTCGCCGCCGGTCAGTGCATCGTAAGCATCTGCCAGCCCCACCACCTGCGCTTCCAGCGGGATCTGTTCTCCCACCAGCCCATCAGGATAACCGGAGCCATCATATCGTTCGTGGTGCCAGCGGCAGATCTGTGCCGCCGTCTGCACAAAAGCCGCTTCCTGCCGGGTACTGTTTTCTTCCAGCATCTGTGCACCCAGCGTTGTATGCTGCCGCAGCAGTGTCTCTTCCTCCGCAGTCGGGTCGGTATTGCACAGCAGCCGGTTTTCCAGCTCTATTTTGCCGATATCGTGCAGCGCCGCCGCCAGTGTAATGCGGCGGCGCACAGAGCCCGTAAGCCAGTGCTGCCCGTTTTTCTGCGCCAGCTGTGCCAGCAGCAGTGCAGTAATGATCTGGATACGCCGCACATGGTTCCGGCTCTCGCCGTTGCGCTTTTCCATTACCCGGTTCAGCAGCGCAAGCATGATCCGACTGTTCTGATCCGCTTCCCGGATCTGTTTTCCCACCGCAGCGCAGAGCCGCCGCTGTTTCGCGTACAGCCGCATGGTATTGCCGATGCGCTGGCACACCACCCGGGCGTCAAAGGGACGGCTGATGTAATCCGACGCGCCCAGATCAAAAGCGCGGCGCATGGCGTCCACCTTGTCCTCACTGGAGATCATGATGACCGGGATATCCTCCAGCATTTTCTGCCGGTCCATCTCCTCCAGCACCGCAAAGCCATCCATTCCTTCCATGTGGATGTCCAGCAGCACAATGGAAATACCGTCTCTGTTTTCCTCCAGCAGGTGCAGACACTCTTCCCCGCTGGTGGCCTCGGCGGTATCAAAGCGTCCGCCCAGTATCTCGGTGAGCATCCTGCGGTTCATGGCAGAATCGTCCACGATCAACACGCTCTGACGGCATTCCTGCCAGTCGTCTGTGTTCAACTGCTCCAGCATTCTGTTGCGTTCGTCTGCCATTTTCCTACCTCCTGCGGGCATTCTTCTGCTGCAAAGCTCCTGTTTTAGTCTGATTATACCCCGCCCTTTTCGGTCTCGTCAACGGAAGCAAAGCAATGCCGCGCTCTGTTGTTTATTCAAAATCCTTCGCATTACGGTTGTTTTATTGCAGTTTTTGCAAAGTCTGTTTTTCTTCTGCGTACAAAACGACACATAAACAGGAGTGTAACGTTTTGTTTTATGCTGCATTTTCCGTAAAAACTCCCTCTTGATTTTACCTGTCAAATCCGGTATAATAAAAATCGCTCAAAAAATGATACGCCGGTGTGTCGGAATGGCAGACGAGGGGGACTCAAAATCCCTTGTGCTAATAACACGTGTGGGTTCGACCCCCACCACCGGCATAAAAAGGAAACTCCCCCAGACAAGTTGGTGGAGTTTCCTTTTTTATCTGCGGCGTGTGCGGCGCGAACAGCACTGCACACTCTCCCAAAAGAAGCGTCCCGATTTCGTCGGGACGTTTCTTTTTTATATGCGGTACATCCTGCGTGCGCCGGCAGTTCTGTTCCGCCTTATTCCGCCCTTGCAGGGAGTGTTTTTTGCCGCCCGTATTTATAGCCGCAGTGCTGCCCGGCATTTCCGGGAATGACCGCCTGTTTTGCCGAAAGGTCGTACTATACCCGAGAAAAAAGCATCAAAACCCTGCTCCGACCATTTATTCCACCGTTTCTTACCGATTTTACAATGTTTTTTATGAAAAAGGCTTTACAAATGAATTTCAAAAGCATATTATATAATTATAAACTCAGCTTCTTTATGCAAACGTTTTCATATCGGTTCGTATGGGGCAGACAGGCGTGCGCTTTCCGCACCGCTTCTGCCTTACGATAGATCCATTGGAGCCCGCCGGTGCAGCCCTGCTGCACCATGATCAAATACAGAAGGAAGGTTATGCATCATGCCTGAAAAGAAAGTTTCTGCTCCCGCAACCGATGCTCCGGCTGCCGAGGGCAAGACCCGCAAATCCGCCAAGGCTCCCGCCCGCCGCGGCCGCCCGCCGCTGGCACCCGAGCTGTACGTGGAGATGGGCGGTGAGCAGTACAACATCACCGACATCATCGACCGTGCCAAGGCAGACTACCGCACCACCCACAAGGTCGGCGTGCAGTCCTGCAAGGTGTACGTCAAGCCCGAGGAGGGCGCAGCCTACTACGTTATCAACAAATTCTCCGGCAAACTGGAACTGTAATTTTTTCCACAGGGCCGCAGGCTGCACCGCACTGCTGCCGCGCCCGCCATTCCCACAATAAGGCTCCATCAACAAAAAAGACACCGCACAGCTGTGCGGTGTCTTTTTTTGCATAGGCAGCAGTCACTCAGAACCCCAGCATCCGCCAGAGGGTCTTACGCTCTTCTGCCGGGTCCGGATCCGGGATCTCGAACACATAGCGCTCGGTGGCGTTGATGACGGTGGTGTTGCCGCGGGTGCATACCCGGGGCAGCTTTGCATCATAATTCAGGTGTATGTGCCCGTGGATGAACCACTTCGGCTGGTACTCATCCAAAATCTCGTTGAAGCACTCAAAGCCCCTGTGGGCACAGTCGTCCCCATCGTTCAGCCCTTTGGCCGGGGCGTGGGTCAGCAGCAGGTCGATGCCGCCCCTTTTGTGCACCTGATGCTCCAGCTTGTGCGCACGGCGGCGCATGGCCTTCTCGGTGTACTGGTAGGTGTCCTCTTTATTATAGCGCTGACAGCCCCCCAGCCCCATGATGCGCAGCCCCTTCCATGTGTACACCTGATCGTCCACGCAGATGCAGCCGCCGGGCTCGCCCTCGGTCTGGTAGCTGCCGTCGTGGTTGCCGTGCACATACAAGATGGGTGCAGCAGTAAAGTTTGTGAGATATTCCAGATACTTCTTGGGCAGATCCCCGCAGGAGAGGATCAGGTCGATGCCTTCCAGCCGGGCACGGGTGTCATAGTCCCACAGCGCCTTGGACGGGACATCTGAGATGGCAAGAATTTTCACGTTCGTATGCTCCATTCTGTTTCCGGTCAGGCCGGCTCATTTCTCCAGACCCTTTACGTTGTCCAGTCCGTTGATCGCCAGCACGGTGCGGGTCTTTACGTCCAGCTCATCGTAATGGGGCAGCTTGCCGTGTACACAGGCATCCAGCCAGTCCATCTCCATCAGCTCTTTGGGGCTGTAAATTTTGTTTTCCGGGGAGTGCAGGTTGTCCTCGTTATCATACAGCTTTTCCGGGAAGATGTGCACATTGTCCGACCCTTGCAGCGTTTCCATCAGATCCAGCAGCTGCCGCGTACCGCTGAGCAGTGATTCCTGATACTCCAGATCCTCTGCGCCGCTGCGCAGCCCCCACCAGTAGTTCACCGCACGGGTGGTGGCTGCGTTGTCCCAGCTGCCGTCAAAGATGGAGCGCACGATCTCCACATAGAAGGTATCCCACCGCCAGATCGGCAGCCCCAGCGGCTGCAAACTGCCGTCCGGCAGCTTGCGGCACAGGCCATAGTCCCGGTTGGTATCGGCGGGCTCCCGGCTGTCCCGGGCGTAGACCATGTCGATCTCCGGGCAGTCGGCAAAATCCAGCGGGTGGGCTGCATCAGTCTGGCAGGCCCAGCGCAGCCGGATACGGCCTGCCGGGCGCACGCTCTTCAGCCCCTGTGCAAAGGCGTTGATCGCAGCGGGCACGCCATACACGGGGTTTGCCGCCACATAGCCGATATGCCCGGTCTTGGTCATGATGCCGGCCAGCATCCCCAGCAGATAGGTCACCTCATAGGTGCGGGGATAGTAGGTGCGCACCAGCGGGTGCGGCGCGTTCAGCGAGCAGTTCAGGATACGGGTCTTGGGGTGCTGCGCCGCCACCTTCAGGCAGGCGTTGTACATCCGTACGCTGGTGGTGAACACCACGTCTGCATTGTTGTGGGCTACCTCCTCCAGCACCTGCTCCGCGTCCACCTCCGGGTTCACGTCCTCGTAGCTGCTGATATACACCTTGTCCGGGAAAACCTTAGCCAGCGCTTCGCGCCCCTCGTCATGCGCACGCACCCATGCGCTGATCTTGGCGTTGTACTCGTGAAGAAACACCACCCGCAGCTCACTGGGCTGTTTGCTGGGGCTGAAGATATTCAGCTTGGACAAAAGCGGCTCTGCGGGGCTCTTGGGCGGGTCCAGCGAAAGTTCCACACCGTGGGGCTCGGTAAGCACCTTTACCTCGTTCCACAGCTTTTCCAGGTTCTGCCGCACCTGCGCAGGGGTGGCGTCGTAGGTGTCGGAGTAGCGGTACACCGACAGGTACACCAGCAGCGCATCGCCGGTAGTCAGCCCCATGGACGTGCCGCCCAAGGCTTCGAATTGCTGATGGAACATGGTGTAAAAAGCTGCAAAGTTCAGCCGGTCATCCTCCGACCATGTCTCGCCGCTGGCCTTGCACACCAGCGTCTGCAGCTTGCTATAGCCGCCCAGCTTGGAGAAATGCACATAGTTCACCTTGGACAGCTTATAGAAATCCAGAAACTCGTAGTAGATCTTATTTTCCAGCTCGTCGGTGCGGGCAGGGATGAGCCGGGTGACCGTGCCCGGGATCTTGACGGCGCCGTAATACTTGAGCACCGAGACCCGCTTGTTGCCCTCCTGCACATAGAACTGGTTCATATACTCAAAGGCGATGATGGGGGTATGGATGCCCTCTTCCAAATGCGCGTCGCACAGGTTCGACCACTTGGCGGCGAACTCGGTATCCGGCTCCAGCAAGGGCATAAAGTCATACGAAAAGGCAGTGTGCCGTCCGCTGGTCTTGGTGCCCACAAGACTGTCCGACGGGATCTCCACCAGCCCCAGCGGCTCCTGCGCCACGATATCCACGCCCTTGAGCACATCGTCCAGAACAGCCAGATAGGGCGACTGGCCGCGGACTATGCGGGCACGATAGGCGCGCTGCCCTGCGCGCAGTGCACTTTTATAATCTTCCAGCATAAGAACTCCTTTTTTCTATAAACACGTTGCCGCAGTCCCCCTGCCGCACCGGAACACCCCCAGTATACCACAAAAACAGAAATAAGGCAGTATTTTAGGGCTAAAACTGTTGATTTTCCCGGTAGATTCAGGTACGATAATAACGACATTCAAAACCGACAGGAGTTTACTATCATGCAGACCGTTTCTCTGCCCGTGCTTGAGGCGGGCGAATACGCCGGCGGCGTATGGTATTACGAGCCCCACACCTACCAAAACTATCGTTATGTTCTGGGGCGTGTGGGCAAGCACCCGCTGGTGTGCATCGGCATCAACCCCAGCACCGCCCAGCCCGGCGCGCTGGACCCCACCTTAAAAAGTGTGGAGCGTCTGGCCGCCGCCAACGGCTTTGACAGCTGGATCATGTTCAACGTCTACCCCCAGCGCGCCACCGACCCCAACGATATGGATAAGACCCCCGACCGCGCCCTGTGCGATGAAAACCTGCGCTGGCTGCAGGCCGTGCTGGCGCAGACCGAGCCTACCATGTGGGCGGCATGGGGCACCCTGATCGAAAAGCGGGACTACCTGCCCGGTCTGATGCGGGAGATGGTAGCCCTGACGCGGGAGCGGGAGATCCCGTGGGTCACCTTTGGCAAGCGCAGCAAAAAGGGACACCCGCACCACCCGCTGTACCTGCGCAAGGATTCCACCCCGGAGCCCTTTGATGTGGAAAACTATCTGGACACCTGCTTCTGATGTCCGACCCGACAGGAGGAGAGCTGCTTTGACCGCCGAACAGTATAAGCCCATCTATCACTGGTTCAACACCCACCCGGCTGTAAAGCGGCTGGTCGTTTTTCTGGATCGGTGGCTGCCGCTGGTACCCTTTGTGTGCTATCCGGTGCTGCTGTGCCTGCTGAACGTCCGGCTTTCGCGGCTGTTCCTCACCCAGAAGCAGGCCGCGCTGGACTTTATGGTGCTCATCGCCCGTTCCGTCTTTGTGCCGGGGCTGGTGTTCTGGGGCGGCACGCTGCTGCGCAGCCGGCTGCACTTCCCCCGCCCCTACGAGCAGCCCGGCTTTACCCCGCTGGTGGCAAAGGAGAGCCGTGGGCACTCCATGCCCTCCCGCCACGCGCTGAGCGCCGCCGTGCTGGCGGCGGTGTGGCTGTATTTCTACCCCGCTGCGGGCTGCGTGATGGTGGGCATTGCCCTGCTCATTTGCTGTCTGCGGGTGCTCACCGGGGTACATCATGTACGGGACGTGGTGTGCGGCTTTGTGCTGGGCTTTGTGCTGGGCTTTGCCGGAATGTGGCTGCTGTAAGGCCGTTTTGTGCACGCCAGAGCGTCTGTTTTTGCCCACAGGGCAAAAAAGTTGAAACTTTTTTCAGATTTTCCTTGACAGAATGCGATGGGTATGGTATTATTTCTCTCGCAGCCTGTGCCGACACAGAACTGCCGCCATAATGGAACCCATTGGGATAACAACGTGCGCCCGTAGCTCAGGTGGATAGAGCAACTGCCTTCTAAGCAGTGGGCCGGGGGTTCGAGTCCCTTCGGGCGCATCTATGTGGTGCCCATAGCGTAGTCGGTTAACGCGCCAGATTGTGGATCTGGAGACCGTGGGTTCGAGTCCCACTGGGCACCCCACCAAAAAATCCGCTGTTGCATTGCAACGGCGGATTTTTTTATTTGGTGGGGTGTCCAGTGGGCTCGAAATATACCATAAAGGTAAATCTCCCCGGCAAAGTAGCTGCTTTGCCGGGGAGATTTTTATTTTATTGATTCATCTCCTGCAGGATCTTTGCGATCTGGGCGGGGGTGTAGCCCTCCTGCCGCAGGGCAGAGGTGATGGCTACCTCGCTCTTGCCCTGACTGCGCAGCAGCGCTGCCGTGTAGGGCACCCCGGCGCTGACGGTGCTGCGGCTGCTGCCGGAAGCAGAACCGCTGCTGCCGGTGGCCTTTCCACTGCTGGAGCTGCCGGACTTTGTGCCCGCAGTCGCTGCTCTGCTGGCGGCCTGTGCGGCCTTCTGCTGGGCGTTAGCCTGCTTCAGCGCCCACTCGCCCTTGGCGATGTTCAGCTTCTGGCTGGTCACGTTATTGTTGAAGGCCTGCTGCTTCAGCGCGTCCTGATAGGCACGCTCGCTGGCGGTGTTGTCGTACTGCTGCTGGGTCAGTGCGTCCTGACGCTGCTTCTCCTGCATCTGCTGGCTCCACTGGGTGTCGGCGCGCTCGGCCTCGTAGGCGCGGTTGCCGGAGTAGATGTTGTACCCGGTGTTCAGCAGACTGCCCGCTAAGCTGCCCAGACCGGTGGTGCCGCTGATGGCCAGTTGCACCACATCCCCGATGACGCCCAGCACGGTCATAACATTATTAAAAGCCTGCTGACGCTGGCTGATCTGCGCCTGCTCCTGCGCGGTGTAGTAGCCGTGCAGGGTGTCCAGCCGGTTCAGGTGCTCCTGATACTGACCGTAGTCCTTGGCGTAGGCGTCGTTGTAGGCATCGCCCTTCTGCTGCAATTGGGTGTAGTAGTCCTGCAGCTGCCGGTCATATAAGCTCTGGGCGTTCTGTTCCTGTCCGTTCAGCTGCTCCAGCCGGGTCACCAGCTCCTCGCCGCCGCTCTGGTAGGTATCCAGCGCCAGACTGTACAAGGTGGGGATGGCGCTTGCCAGCCCGCCGATCTGCTGCTGATAAGCCTGCTGCGCCGCACTGGTGGCATAGCTGGAACCATAGCCGCCGGTCAGAGCAGCCGCCTGCGCCGCCGCGTCCGCGCTGGCATTGTGGGCGTTCAGGGTATACAGCTGCTCGTACTGGCGATAGAGCGGGTCGCGGGTGTAGCTGTACTGAAAATTCTCCCGTTCCAGCAGCTGCCCCAGCAGCTCGTTGATCCCGTCCTGATAGCTGCTCTGGTAGTCTGCGGGGCGGTTCTGCTGCCACTGCTTCAGGGCGTTGGCTGCATCGGTCACCTGCTGGCTGGGGCGGTAGCTGGCGTTTGCCATAGCCTTTTCCACTTCGGTGCGGCTGTCCAGCCCCTCGGTGCTGTAAGTGGACTGCGCAGCAGGCTGTGCCTGCGTTTGCACGTCCGGCTGCAGCAGTTCCTCCTTCTTTTTGGATGCCATAAAATTCTCCTTTCGTACTTATAATCCCTGCAGCTTGCTGCGCAGGGTGTCGGACATATTTTCCGTATCCAGATTGGTCAGTACATACTGCAGCTGCTCCTGCATCTGGTACAGATAGCTGCGCAGTGCCCGGGCATCCTCCGGGTCCATGTGATCGCTGAGCTTGGGTACGCCCAGCTTGCTCAGGCCGTTCATGCTTGCCATGAGGCATCCTCCTCCCATAATTTTCCCTTTGCCGGGGCAATGGTGCGCGCAAGACTGCGCAGAGTGATCTGTCCTTTGCCGCGCAGCCGCAGCCGCAGCGACCCGCACCGCCGGGGCACAAAGGGCAAATCACAGCTGCGGCGGCTGCCTTGGGCAGCAAGGGAGGCTACCGTCTCCCACGCGCCGCCGTCATAGCTTACTGCCACCTCCACCGTGCTGGTGCGTTCGGCGTCCAGACGCAAGGTCAGCCGGGAGAGGTACCGCTGCTCGGTGCCGTCCAGTCCCACATCGCCTGTGACCAGTTCAAAGGGGATATCCGTCTCCACGCTATCGGTGCTCTGCCAGTCCGGTTCGCGGGTGGGGTCTGCTGCCCACAGCGCCTGCCCGTCCCACAGATAAAGCTGCCCGCCGGTGCTGGTCATATCGCAGGAGCAGACGTCCTCCTCGCTCCACAGCCCTTTCTCGGTATCGTAGACCAGCAGACGCGCACTCTCCCGGGAGATGTGCAGATAGTACCGGCCATCCAGCGCACCGCCCACGGCGCTTTGTACGTTGGCAAGCTTTGCGGCGTCCAGCGCACCGGACACCTTGGTGGGCAGACTGCCGTCCCACGCCATGACCCCGTCCGGCGAGAGATAATACAGCGTCTCGTTCAGCACGCACAGGCTGCGGGCGGCGTTTTTAGCTACGCCACGGCAGCGCAGACTGGAAAGCTGAAAATCCGAAGGCTTGGAGCCATACAGCTTGTGCAGGGTGTTCTCCTTAAAGAACAGCGCATAGCCCATGCAGGAAGCCGCCCCGGTAAAGGCGCCGTCGCTGCCCACAGTGACGGCGTAGCTGTCTGCAGCGATGCCCCGGTAGCTGAACCAGTTGGTGGGGTCGCCCAGCTTGCAGCCGTAGATAACGTTCTCCCTGCTGTTGCAGCCCCACACCCGGTTGTCGCACTCGGTCACAAAATCCAGTTCCGGCACCCGGCGCTCCATGGATACCGTCTGTGCGGCATCCACACTGCGGTGCTGCTTGCCGTCCATGCTCTGCCACTGCGCGGCGGCGGCGTTCTGCACCAGTGTGCCGTAAAAGCATTCTCCCTTCGGTGTCACCTTCACCCGCAGGCCGTTTTCCAGCAGATCATACACCACCAGATCGCCGTTCAGTTCTTCCCACATCCCGGCCTGCTGCGCCGCCGTGCCCGACACCGTCACGGTGTCCCACTGGGCAAACAGCTTCTGTGCGCCTGCTGCCGTGATGCGGCAATAGTCCAGCGGCACTGCCGTCCAGTTGCCGGATGATGTGCTGTACACCTCCAGCGTGCTGGTGCTGCTCCACGGGTGCTCCTCATCCTCTACCTTTAAAAACA
>OMAM01000644.1_pt1 | contig 16827 bp, 20 predicted proteins | sample 1644621 | NCBI WGS metagenome assembly OMAM01 (sample SAMEA103958120, study PRJEB25191) | human gut metagenome | biome: human-associated habitat [ENVO:00009003]; feature: intestine environment [ENVO:2100002]; material: feces | place: Germany | collected 2013/2015 | reverse complement strand
TTATGACCCGGGAGCTTCGCATGGACGGGCAGGCGCTTTACTACGGCATGAACGCGCTTTCCAACAATGTCATCATGGCTGACCGCAAAAAGCTCAAATCCGCCAACGGAATGTACCTCGGCTCTACGGGCAGCGGCAAGAGCTTTGCCGCCAAGCGGGAGCTGATCAATGTGTTCCTCGTCACCAATGACCGCATCATCGTGGTTGACCCGATGGGCGAATATGCCCCGTTGGTGCAGCGCTTGGGTGGGCAGGTCATTGAGATCGCCCCGGACAGCCCACATCACATTTCGCCTATGGACTTGCAAATGAATATCAATGACGAGGACAGTCCGCTTTCCATGAAGGCGGATTTCCTGCTGTCATTGTGTGAGTTGATCGTGGGCGGCAAGGAGGGCTTGCAGCCCATCGAAAAAACCGTCATTGACCGCTGCGTGCGGCTGGTCTACCGGGAGATGGCGCTGGGGCTGGAAACGGCAAAAACGCCGCTGCTGCAAGATCTGTATGAGGAGCTGCTGCGCCAACCCGAGCCGGAGGCACGGCGTGTGGCAACGGCGCTGGAGCTTTACTGCACAGGCTCTCTCAACCTTTTCAACCATCCTACGAATGTTGACCTCAATTCCCGCGTGGTCTGCATTGTCCTAAAGGGCTTGGGTGAAAACCTCCGCAAAATCGCCATGCACACCACCAATGAATTTGTCACGGCGGCGGTAAACGCCAACCACGCCGAGGGCGTGGCGACTTGGTGCTACTTTGATGAGTTCCATATCCTGCTCCGTGATCCGCTGACGGCCAGCTACTTTGTGGCGGTCTGGAAAATGCTCCGCAAAAAGGGCTGCGTCCCCTCGGCGCTGACGCAGAATGTGAAAGACCTGCTGGCCAGCCGGGAGATCGAGAACATTCTGGACAACACAGATTTTATGATCCTGCTGTCGCAGGCGCAGAGCGACCGTGCAATTTTGGCAAAGCAGCTTGGCATTTCCGAGCATCAGCTCTCCTATATTACGCACTCCAATTCCGGCGAGGGATTGCTGTTCTATGGAAATGTCACCATCCCGTTTGTAGACCGTTTCCCCCGTGGAGAGATCTATGACCTGCTGACGACCCGCCCGGAGGATCTTGCCCATGAACGAACAGACGAGTAACCCCACTTTGGGACAAAATGTCCCAAAGTCCAAATTCCGCAGAAAGAGCCGGCAGGAGCAAACGGCGGCGTCCAAGCTGCGGATGGAGCGCCGGGGCGAGAAGCTGGACGCCGCCCGGGAGAAGCTGGCAAAGCAGAAGCCGCCGAAAAAGCCCGGTGCGGTCAAGCGTCTTGCCCACACCGCCGGACACGGCGTTCACGGCTTTGTGCATGGCAAGCTCTATGAGGTCGAGCATGAAAATGTCGGCACGGAGGGCGCACACCGTTCCGAGCTGGCGGCAGAGTCCGTGTACCGCTTCGGCAGGCGCAAGCTCCGCGAGGCCATCCGGGAACACCCGGCAAAGGCGGTAGAGCGTGCGGAGAGCAAGCATATCAAGGCCACGGCGGATTATTACTACCGCAAGACCGTGGAGGAACGCCCGGAAATGCAGGAGGGCGGCGCGGTGTCCCGGTATCTGCAAAAGCAGAAGATCAAGCGCCAGTACGCAAAGCAGGCGCGGGAGGCTGCCAGGCAGACCGCCAAGGCCGCCGAGGGTACGGCATCCGTTACGGGCAAGTTGACGGAAAAGGTGTCCGCCTACATCAAGGAACACCCCGGCGGGCTGCTCCTGCTGCTGGCGGCGTTTCTTCTGCTGGTGGTGCTACAATCGTGTATGTCCTCGCTGGTGACGGTGGGCAACGGCGTGGCGGGAGCCATCGGCGCGTCCACCTATGCCGCCGAGGACACTGACCTGCTGGGGGCGGAGGCCGCCTACTGCGCTTTGGAGGACGAGCTGCAACGCTACCTCGACACCTACACCCGCACCCACGATTACGACGAATACCATTTTGACCTCGACACCATCGAACACGATCCCTATGTGCTGCTGTCCATCGTCTGTGCGCTCCATGAGGGCGCGTGGACGCTGGACGAGGTGCGGGGGACGCTCCAAATGCTCTTTGACCGCCAGTACATTTTGACCGAGGATGTGGTGGTTGAGGTACGCTACCGCACCGTCACCCGGACGGACAGCGAGGGCAACGACTATGAGGTGGAGGTGCCGTACAACTATTACATCTGCTATGTCACGCTGGAAAACTTCAATCTCTCCCACGTCCCGGTTTACATGATGTCCGAGGAGCAGCTTTCCATGTACGCCCTGTATATGTCCACGCTGGGGAACCGGCCCGATCTGTTCCCCTCGTCCGGCTATATCGGGAAATACATCACCAGCCGCCCGCCGGAGCATGAAGTCCCGGAGTCCTATCTGGATGATGAAACCTTTGCCGCCATTCTGAAAGAAGCGGAAAAGTATCTCGGTTTCCCCTATGTGTGGGGCGGCAGCAGTCCGTCCACATCCTTTGACTGCTCCGGCTTCGTCAGCTATGTCTACAATCAATGCGGCTGGAGCTTTGGGCGGCTGGGGGCGCAGGGCCTTTATAACATCTGCTCCCGGACGAGCAGCCCCCGGCCCGGTGATCTGGTGTTCTTTGTCGGCACCTATGACACAGCGGGAATTTCCCATTGCGGCATCTATGTGGGCGACAGCTGGATGCTCCACTGTGGCGATCCCATCGGGTACGTCAATCTGAACAGCAGTTACTGGCAGTCCCATTTCTACGCCTACGGAAAACTATACTGACAATAGGAGGATCATGGAATATGGCAATATCCAAAAGCGCAAAAATTCAGGCTGAGATTGAAAAGGTCAAGGCCAAAATTGCCGAGCAGCAGGCGCGGCTTAAAGAATTGGAGCAGAAGAAGCTGGAAGCGGAAAACAGCGAGATCGTGGAGATCGTGCGCGGTATGAGTATCTCCCTTGCCGATCTGCCGCTGGTGCTTCAGCAGCTCCGGGGCGGTGCTTCTGGTCACGGTGGCCAGAAGCCAACGGAACAGACGGAGGTGACGGAATGAAAAAACTGCGGCTTTTGCTGATGACGCTTTGTGTGACCGTCCTCATGGGTAGTATGGCGGTCACGGCCTACGCCGGGGGCGGTGAGGAATGGGATGGGCTTGACCCGGTGGAGCCGCTGCCCACGGAAACCGTTGACCCCGGCGAGGGCTTCACCGAGGACGGCAACCTTGTGACCCGTGACCTGCTCTACGATAAGGCCACCAACAAGCAGTTCATCACGGTGCAGACCAGCGGCGGCAACACCTTTTACATCGTCATTGACTATGACAAGCCCACCGATGAGGACGGCGAGCAGTACCAGACCTACTTTTTGAACATGGTGGACGAGGCCGACCTGCTGGCGGCGATGCAGGCTGCGGGCGGTGAGCTGCCGGAGTGTTCCTGTGCGGATAAATGTGCTGTGGGTGCTATCAACACGGATTGTACCGTCTGCGCCGTGAACATGAGCGAGTGCCAGGGCAAGGCCCCGGAGCCTGCGCCCGTGGTAGAGCCGGAGCCTGACCCCGAGCCGGAGCAGCCCAAGGCCACGGGCAACGGCGGTATGCTTCTGCTGGCGCTGGCCGTGGTGGTTGTTGGCGGCGGTGCTGGTTGGTACTTCAAAATTTACCGTCCCAAGAAGCAGCGGGCCGCTGAGTCCGAGGCGGACTACGGCAGCGAGTATGACGGCGCAGAGGACTATGACGAAACCGATCCAGAGGATGACGGGCCGCCGTGGGACGAGGACGGTGAAGAATGAGGTTTACCAACAGCCCCTATGAGGACTTTATGAAAGAAAAAAGCTACTTTAAGGGTGCTCCGCCCAACCTGCCGCCCAAAGGCTCCCGCTGCGACGGCTGCCCCTACTGGCATGGGATCGGCTGCATGTTCTGCTACCGGGAACAGCTCAGGGTAAAGACAGGGGGCAAACATGAGCCGTGAACTGACTCGGCAGGAAAAGGCGGCGATTCGTAAGCTGGTGACAAAATGGTGCGCCAACTACGATAAAGACTATGGCTGCCTGCCGCTGGACTGTCCCTGCTATATGCTGGGCAAGTGCTGGACGGGCGCTTATTGCCGCTATTTCCGCGCTGCGGTGCTGCCCCTTGATCCTGTGCTGGAAAGGTCGCTGACCGTGGAGCGTATCACAGAAACCCGGCCTTGCCCGGTATGCGGCAGTGCTTTCCTCCCAGATGGGCGGCAGCGGTACTGCTCCCCGGTCTGCGCCGGGGCTGCCCTGCGGGAGCAGAAGCGGGCGTATATGCGCCGCAAACGGAGGTAGCGCGTGGAAAAATAGCCCCAGAAAACGCCTGTATTTACAAGGCTTTTCCGGGGCGCTTTTGGGGTGGGCGGTATGTTTTCCCGTCCGCCCCTGTTTTCGCAGAAACGCTTTCCACATCCAAGCACCGGGGCTTTGGGACATTTTGTCCCGAAGTCCCGGCTGAAAGGAGGAATTATGCCTAAATATTATGAGATCAGCGAGGCGGCGGCAAAGCGGGCAAAGGACATGAACAGCTATTCCGACTATGCCCCCGGCTCGGCCACAGCGGGCTACCGGGCGATGGTGGATGAAGCCTATGCGCTGGCAGAGAAACAAAAGGCGCAGGTCGATCCCATGTACCATGATAAGATCGATGCCCTTGTTGACCGCTACGCCCGCAGGCTGGCGGAAAACCTCAATGAGCGCAACGCCATTGACGCCCGTGTGCCGTCCATTCTGATCACTGGGAGCGGCAATTTCCCCGTGGCGAAAAAGGCCAAGCAGAACGCCGCCCGGGATCGAAATTACGGCGAGTATGCCGAAATTGAAAAGCTGCTGGACAAGATCCGCTCCACAGGCCGGGGCGGGATCAGCGCCGACGATGACCTTGCCGTGGAAAAACTCACGAAAAAGCTGGAGGGGATGAAGTCTCAGCAGGCCATGATGAAGGCGGTCAATGCCTACTACCGCAAGCACAAGACGCTGGAGGGCTGCCCCGAGTTGACGGAGATGCAGATTGAAAAGCTCAAGGCATCCATGTCCCAAGACTGGCGCAAAGCCCCCGTTCCGTTTCCATCCTATCTGCTCACCAACAATAACGCCAACATCCGCCGTGTGCGCCAGCGCATTGAGGAGCTGAGCCACAAGGCTGAGTTTGTCGGCTGGATATTCCCCGGTGGGGAGGTCAAGGTCAATGAGGCAGAGAACCGATTGCAGCTCATTTTTGCGGATAAGCCGGACGCCGACACCCGGCAGGCGCTCAAAAGCGAGGGCTTCAAGTGGGCGCCCAGCCAAGGGGCATGGCAGCGGCAGCTCAATCAGAACGCCATCCGTGCCGCCGCAAGGCTGGACTTCCTGCGCCCGGAGGACGGCAAAAGTCCCTATCAGCTCCAGCCCTTTGCGAAACGGGCGGAGAAAGATGTATCACGGTGAGGAGGGTATATGGACAAAAACCAAGGCTATGAGATCATCAAGGCCGTCATGCTGGAAAACGGCAGGGGCTTTGCGCTGGGGCATAACCCCGCTGCGCCCTCGCCCTATGTCACATGGGCTTGCTATGATGACAAGGACGGCCAGCGGCAGTATGAATGGGGGCATTACGGCAGCGACCGCGCCGCTCTGGAACAGGACTTTGCGGCGCGGGTACAGGAGTACCAGCGCCTTTACAATGTCGGTGTCAAGCAGACCGAGGCTCCCGGCCTTTACAAGTATTATTCCACCCAGCGCCCCGTGGACATTGGGACATTCCCAAAGCCGCCCCGTAACGCCCCGGACGAAATTGTCAACTACGATCAGCGCGTCCCGGTTGAAAACGGATCGTTTCTGGCGTGGGGGCATTTGACCTACACACGGCCACTAACAAAGCGGCAGGCGTCTGACTATGAACTGCGGCCTGCGCCCGACAATCCCGACAGACCCCGTTCGATCCGGGAGCAGATGAAAACCGCCGCAAAACAGGCCGAGGCTGACCGTGGGCAATCCGCCCCCAAGAAAAATGCCCCTGACCGGGGCGACAGACAGGAGGACATTTATGGAGCAGGAACGCAATCCCAACAAGAACGCCGAGCTTGCGATGGAGCAGAATGGGAACATGATCGACGGCATCATCAACAATCTGCCTGTGCTGCCCCCGGCAGAAAAGCCGCTGGACAAGGTGCGGGAACACCCGCCCAAGCGCCGCAGCCGGGAGCGTGAGGAGCGTTGACAAAAAAGCGGCGGCGCTCTGTCCATCTTCATGTGATGGTAACGCCGGAGGAGCAGGCGTTGATCGCTGACCGCATGGCCGAGGCTGGGATCTCCAACATGGGAGCCTATATGCGGAAAATGGCGCTCAACGGCTATGTTCTCCATGTTGACCTCTCGGACATCCGGGAGCTGGTAGCTTTGCAGCGGCGGTGTGCCAACAACCTAAACCAAGTGGCCGTCCATGCCAACACCTACGGCATCTATCCCTCGGAGATCGCGGCGCTCCAAAAGGACTATGCCGACCTTTGGGAGCCGTTGTCCGAGCTGCTGAAAAAGCTGTCGGCTGTGGTGAGCCTATGACCTGTCGGGGAGCGGCCTTTCGCCGTTCCCCGGCTTTCACGACTTCGGGACATTTTGTCCCGAGGTATAAGAATTAGGACAATGATTGATTGCTGCTGATATATGTTTTCTTCCCATACATTAGCTGATAATATTTTTCGTTTAGTTCTTCTTGGATAGTATGGACAATTTTGTTCTTAGTGGAGGTCATGGTAACGGGGTCGCCTTTTTCGTTGGTATCTATTTCGGAAATAGTGGTTTCAATAAATAATGCTTCAATTTCCTCGATAAATTTCCCGAGGACTTTATCATTTTTTTCGGAGCCATCCTTATAATAGCGAAAATGCCATACATGATTGTTGATTGCTTGGTTTACTCGAAGTATTGGCGTATAAATCTGTTCGTATATATAACGCCTATTTTTCCCTCGAAAGTCAGCAATAAAACTGAAGTCTCCATAGTAGCGATCCCACTCTATCTTACTGATGTCGTGATAATTCAAAAAGAAGTCAATTTTTTCTTCTAAACTCCAAGATACTTGATACTTATTAAGAGCGTGTAGTATCTCCTTTGTTGTATAGGAAAAGCCCTCAAACGTCTTGCACCTTTCAACCCTATATCCGATGGTAGATGTCAGCAATGTCAACAAACTGCTACCAAATATGCCCAGCAAGGCATTACACCAGAATGAATTAACTTGAGTGTAAAAATTAAATATGAACGAGGCAAGGAAAGAAATCAATGTTATTATACCCGTTGCGATAATGGCATTTTTATACACTTTCATATATTTTCCTCCTATATCTCTCTTTTCTTAGTTTACATCCAAAATGATTCGCTGTCTACAATTAAACTTCGGGACATCTTGTCCCAAAGTGGTGAAAGCTCGACATCCTTGTGTGCCTATTTTCCCAGCGGTATAATATGGGTAGAAGGACAAACCAACCCGATTTTTTGATGGAGGTAGCTGCTATGATCGTTCTCAAAATCCTTGCCGCCCCCGTAATGGTGGCACTGTCCCTGCTGGCCGCTATGGTTACATTTCTGTTCTGCGTGGCGTCCGCCGTGTGTGAGATGGGCTGCATTGTGCTGACGCTGCTCTCACTTATTCTGTTTGTCGGCGGGCAAACGGTGGGCGGGATCGTGTTCCTCGTCCTTGCGTTCCTCGTTTCTCCCTTTGGCGTTCCCGCCATCGCTGAGTGGCTGGTGGACAAGCTGCACTCGGCCAAGTTCGCCCTGCGGGATTTCATCACCGGCTGATACTTCGGGACAAAATGTCCCAAAGCTGAAACGACGGCGGCTGACCACAACCGCCGTTTGTCATATCGGAAGGAGGGCTGCCTACGGCCACGACCTACTACAAGAAGCACAAAATCAGCAAGGGCGAAACCATCGCGCAGTCCTTGGAAGAGCGGTTTGACTACGGGCAAAACCCGGACAAGACCGAGGGCGGCGAGTTGATCTCGTCCTACGGCTGCGACCACATGACCGCCGATGCCGAGTTCCTTTTAAGCAAAGCAAAGTACAAAGCCGCCACAGGCCGGGAGCAGCGGCGGGACGCAGATGTGCTGTGCTATCAGATCCGCCAGTCATTTAAGCCCGGGGAGATCACGCCGGAGGAGGCCAACCGCATCGGCTATGAAACGGCGATGCGCTGGACAAAGGGCAAGTATGCCTTTTTCGTTGCCACCCACACGGACAAGGCACACATCCATAATCACATTTATTATAACTCGACCTCGCTGGACTGCACCCGGAAGTTCCGGGACTTTATCGGCTCTGGCCGTGCGGTGCGGCGGCTCTCTGACCGCATCTGTCTTGAAAATGATCTGTCCGTCATCACCAACCCCAAACTGCACAGCAAAGGACGCTTTCTCCACTACGGGGCATGGTTGGGGACGGAGCGACAGCCCTCATACAAGGAACAGCTGCGGCGTGCCATCAATGAAGCTCTTGCAAAACGCCCCGCCGATTTTGATGCTTTTCTCCAGCTCATGGAGGCATCCGGCTACACGGTCAAGCATGGGCGCGGCGGCGCGTTCTCCTTTCTTGTTCCGGGGCAGGAGCGGGCGACCCGGCTGCGGGCGTCCACCCTCGGGGACGGTTACGATCCCGAGGACATCAAGGCCGTCATCGCCGGGGAGCGCCCGATCCCGGAGCAGCCTGTTCCTGCGCCTGCCGCCCCTCGCCGTGTCAATCTGATCGTGGATATACAGGAGCGCCTGCGCTCTGGCAAGGGTGCGGCCTATGCACGGTGGGCAAAGGTCTATAACCTTAAACAGATGGCGGCGGCACTTCAATTCATGCAGGAGCAGAATATCACCGAGTATGACCAGCTCTCCGCAAAGGCTGAGAACGCCATTTCCCGTTTTCACGCTCTGACCGAGCAGCTCCGGCGGACAGAGGCTGACCTGTCCGCAACCTCCGAGCTGATGGGAGCCGTGGTGCGGTACGCCAAGACCCGCCCCGTCTTTGACGGGTACAAGGCTACAAAGTACAGCCGGAAATACCTTGCCGAGCATGAAGCGGAGTTGGCGGACTACCGGGCAGCCAAGGCCACGATGGGAGAACTGCTGGGCTGTGAAAAGCTGCCCAAGATGGCAGAGCTAAAAGAAAAACGCCGCCAACTGGCGGCGCAGAAAAAGGCGCTCTATACCGAGTACCGCTCGGCGCAGGAGGAAATGCGGCAGGCCGTGGCGGTCAAGGCCAATATCGACCATCTGCTGGGTGTCACGGACGGCCAGCGCAAAAAGGAACAGGAGCGATAGCGCACGGTGACGCAGACAAATTACTTTGGGACAAAATGTCCCAAAGCTGGGTTTGGGGAGGCTCCCCAACAAGCGTTTTTGCAGCCCGCCGGGATGCAAAAATAGCAAGTGTGGCTACACTTGCCCTGCTTGCCGTTAGTGCGTACCCCGGAAACCCCATGGAAATCCCGGTGACATTTTTATAAAAGGCATTCAAGCTCAGATGCTGACCACGGTTTTCAAAATAGATAATGGAACGAGGTGTACGATCAACGAGCTGCGCAAGGTATTCCTGTGTCCAACCTTTGGCTTCTCTTTTGCACTTGATCTCCCGGCCTAATGCGTGGAAGTCAAGCCGTCTGTTATCTTGGCACATTTTATCTCATCTCTATATTATTTTTACACTTCGGGCGAGAATATTTGAACGAAACTTCATTTTACTATTACATAGTATTTTATTTCGCTATCTAAATCTGATTTTATGTCTGTCAAAATAGAATTGCGTTTTTAATGATACTGTGATATAATTATTGGCAGATTGGAGGTGAAATAATGAAAAGCGAAACAATATCCAAGATTGTGAAGGCAAGTGGCGTTTCTGCTGGTGAGCTTGTCCTTGTTCACTTTTGGGGCGAAGATGCAGATAAAGAAATCGCAAGCGGTTTTGTTGCATCTGTTGCAGCATTAGGTGCAACACCAGTCCTCTTGTAGCAAGCCCGCTCAATCAATCGGGAAATCTTCTCGACTGCAAAAGAAAGCTGTTTTGATGATCGGTATTTTGAGTTGTTCTCAAAGTTTGATGCTGTGCTGGATGTGTTTGCCTATCAGCCCATCGTACTTGGCTATAAAATCGAAAATAAGCAGATGACATTATATCGCAAGTACATGTCACAGCTTTTCTACAAGCTGATGGAGTGCAAGCGGTTTACTCAAATCCGCATCCCCACCGAAGCCAATGCAGCAGAGTCCGGTCTTGACCCGCAGGACTATATTCAGCGAATGAATAATGCGTATGACATTGACTATGATGAGGTCAATACTGCCTGCAAGCGGGAGACGGAACGATTTACCGGGGCCTGTCAAGTGGAGGTACATACAGGCGTTGATTGTGTTCTGCACCTCGACTTGACCGGGCGCACATGGCATATTGACGCTGGAGACGGAGATCTTCCCTGCGGTGAGATCTACATTGCTCCTGTCGAAAACAAGACAAACGGCAGTGTGTTCTTTGAAACATTCTATCTGGATGATGCGAAATACACGGATGTCACATTGCAGATTTTGAATGGTGAAGTTTCTGGAAGCAGCCATGCGGAAATCGCAAAGCACTTTGCAGAGTTGCCACGGGAAAATCGTATAGTCTGTGAATTAGGACTTGGAATGAACCCCAATTTTACGGATTTGTGCGGTTATACCGTACTGGACGAGAAAATGGCGGGAACATTCCATATCGCTGTCGGTGCAAACAATATGTTCGGCGGTGAAAACAAGGCATCCGACCATGTTGATTTTGTTGGATGCGGAAAAGTTGAGGTTATCTTATGATTGAACAGAAAGTGTCGAAATTGAATGACTACTTTGAGGGGCAGATCGCTTTGTGCGGTCAGCGCAACAAGGAACTGCTTGCAGACGAGCGCATGGACGAGGCCACCTTTGAAATGGTTAAGGCGAATGTCTATGATATTTTCCGCGCTATTCTTTCCGTAGCAGTTAAAACCTGTAAAGGAGATCCTGATGCGGTACAACGTTTCTTTGTCCAAAAGGCAGAGCAAATTCCCTCAAGCTGGAGTGCTGCGTATGACAAGGCCAAACAGCATAACGATACGGTCAAGATGTGCCTTGAGCAAGTCAAGCTCGACGCGATTGGTGAGATCAAGGAAAACTTCGCAAAGATTTGGGAGGGAGCAGAATGACAGAGGCTGAGGCAATTCGCCTGTTTAAGTGCCTGTCTGACAAGTCCCGATTGCAGATTTTGAAGTCGCTCGCAATCGAAGATATGTATGTTGAGCGGCTGGCCGAAAGACTGGGTATTACTGCACCCACGGTTTCTTTTCACTTAAAAAAGCTGGCAGATGCCGGTGCGGTTACATCCTACAAAAGCCAGTATTACATGATGTACTCGCTCAAAAAAGATATTTTTGAAACGAGCATTTTAGAAATACTGCAAGAGGAGTCTGACGAGGCCGAGGTTCAAGCGCAGCGGGATGCTGAATATCGTCAAAAAGTGATTGACACATTTTTTGAATATGGCAAGCTGAAAGCTATCCCCACCCAACGCAAGAAAGAGCGTATCGTTCTGGAAGTTATCGCACAGGCATTTGAGTATGACCGTATTTATACCGAACGGGAAGTAAATATCATCATTGCGGATTTCCATGATGATTTCTGCACAATCCGCCGTGATATGGTTGGCGAACAGCTTTTAGACCGGGATACCATGGGTTATTTGCGTGTTAAGCCATAAGGAGAAAAATGGTTATTGGAATTATTGGCGAAAGCTGCACAGGAAAGTCTACCCTTGCAGATAAGCTGAAATCTCTGCTGGATGCAGAGGTTTATAATTGAGGTGATTGGGCTTGAGTGATGAATGGGTATTGTGTCCTGTTTGCAAGAATAAAACAAGAATAAAACTCCGGTCAGATACAGTGCTTGAAAATTTCCCGCTTTATTGCCCCAAGTGTAAACAAGAAACTCTCATCCACATTAGGCAATTTAATATGACAGTTATCAAAGAGCCAGACGCACAGACGCAGAGCCGATAAACCGTAGCCAACAGGCACACGGTTTATCGGCTCTTTTCTGTTGATAGCAACTGCTCTGGTATCAAAACAAGACCGTTGCAATCGGCCTTGCGGCGCAGAACGGCGGTTTTGAAATCTTGTATTTCAAGCTGCCGTTTTCCTTTTGAAAAAATGGATTAACGGGGGTGTGTTAAAGCCGCCCTTTTTTAAGGATACGGCGGTGTCCGAGGAGGTATCGCTGTGTCCATTTTTCTTTTTCGCAGCGTCCATGATCTGCACCAGCTAAAAAAAGCGTAGCCCCTCCGTCGGAGCAGTCCGGCTCTGAATGTGAAATTAAACATCATGTAACAAGAACTTTATTTGCTTGCGTCCGCATAGCGTCATGCTGTGCGGGCGTTTTTATATACCGGCACCTTGGGACAATTTGTCCCAAGGTAGTCAGCCCCGGCTGCCGATCCCCGCCGTTCCTCCGTTCTGTTCACCCACCTACACATGAACCGAATGGAGGAAATACAAATGACGACCATCAATCTGAAGAACTTTTACGCTTGGTACACCCATGATGAATACATCGAAGTTTCCGACGAAGTGGCCGCCGAGCTGAAGGCGGACAAGCTGTATGAGGCAGCCCATCAGCGGCGCACGACCCGCAACAAGGCGCAGTATTCCCTCGACTGTGACGATGGGATCGAATACTCGGCCTGCCTGCATGAGCCGACGCCGCAGGAGCTTCTGGATCGTATGGAGTTGTTCGTCCACCTCTGGAACGCCCTCAACTCTCTGCCGGAGGTGCAGGGCATCCGGGTGGAGGCGCATCTGATCCTCGGCAAGAGCTACCGCCAGATTGCCCAGGAGCAGGGCGTAGACAAGAGCGCCGTTCGCCATTCCGTCAAAAGCGGCAAGGCAGCCATGAGAAAATATTTGAAAAAATTTCTCTAAGGGTATCTCCATTTGCCCGATTTTTGCCCTTGGTATATGAGAGGTAGTTTTCACCTCTCCGTAGCAAGGTAGTTGATGCTCCGTCACGGATCGTCGCTGCCCACTGCGAGGGAAGGCCGCATTGAATATGAACTGGCTTAGTGCGTCCCTCTCCCCATAATCCTCATGCAAAACGGAGGTAGCGTCGTTTCTTACGCTCCCTCCGTTTTGCGGTTTTCTATAATTGTATTGATAATGCCCTCAATGAGCCGCAGCTCGTTTTCGCTGAGCGAATTAAGCTGAATGTTGATCCGCTTCTTTGCGGCTTCATCGGCGCTCATGTCGGGGTAGAAGTATTCATCTACTGACAAATCAAACATGGTTGCCAGTTGATAGAAAATATCTAAGCTCGGATGTTGACCGTCGTTTTCGTGGTACATGACAGTACGGGTGTCCCGCCCGATGATGTCGGCCAGCTGCTCCTGTGTCATGCCTTTCTTCTCGCGGGCTTTCTTGATTGCAAGCCCCATCGGACGAAAATCAAATTTGCGTTCACTTTTTTCGTTCCTCATGTCATCACCACCCAATGTAATTTTACATTTCGGGTGACAGTATTTGAACGGTGCTGCATTTCATTTAGGCTCATTTTTAATTTCGTATACATGGTTGAACCTATGCTACCGCCAGATCGTCCGGGAGCAAGGCGTGGACAAGAGCGCCGTTCGCCATTCCGTCAAAAGCGGCAAGGCGGCCATGAGAAAATATTTGAAAAAATTTCTCTAAGGGTATCTCCATTTGCACGATTTTTGTCCTTGGTATATGAGAGGTAGTTTTCACCTCTCCGCAGCAAAGTAGTTGATGCTCCGTCACGGATCGTCGCTGTCCGCTGTGAGGGAGCGCCGCATTGAATATGAGCTGTCTTATGACAGGCCAACAAGAGCGGGTGCGGCGCTCCCACCTTTCAAAAACACCTTGGGACATTTCGTCCCAAGGTCATAAGCCGCAGGCCAGCACCCGACAAGAGTGCTGGCCTGTTTGCTTTCCCAATGGACAACAGAGAGAACTACGATTTTGTTTTGCATCTGTGAAAGGAGGACGCCATGACTGAAAAGCCCGCTGCGGAAGAATATGTGTACCATATCGGAAAAATCCGTTTCATCGTCACGCCTGTTTACAAGGAAACAGGCGTGACGATGCGTGACATCCTTTTGAAGCTGATGCTGGCTGACTTGGAGCCGGTATAAGCCCCTATCGACATCCTTAACATGGGCGGTCAGGCGAGGTATAATATAGTCAGGATGAATGACCTCTTGCTTGACTGCCAGAGAGGAGGTTTATATGAAACAGTCAAGCAAAAAACACGAACTCGGCACAGCCGCTCTCTACTGCCGGCTGAGCCGTGACGATAATATGGACAGCGAGTCCAACAGCATCCAAAATCAGAGGAAGATACTCCAAAAGGCCGCCAAGGACAAAGGGTACACCGACACGGTTTTCTTTGTAGATGATGGCATCACTGGAACGACCATGAAGCGTCCCGGTTTTCAGAAAATGCTGACCGCTATCGAAGCCGGGTACATCTCGGCAGTGTTCGTCAAAGACCTTTCACGGCTGGGGCGCAACTACATTGAGGTCGGCAAGCTGACGGAAGAATTTTTCCCGCTTCACGATATACGGCTGGTGGCTGTTTCCGATGGCGTGGACAGCGACGAAGGCGAGGACGATTTCACCCCGTTCAAAAATATTATGAACGAGTATTATGCGAAAGACATTTCCAAGAAGCGCCGGATCGTGAACAAGATGAAAGGCAACGCAGGCGTTCCGCTTTCTCCGCCGCCCTACGGCTACATCAAAAACCCAGACGATCCCCGCTTTTGGGTGGTGGAGCCGGAGGCTGCCGAGGTAGTGCGCCGGATCTATCGCATGGCGCTGGAGGGGTACGGGCTGGCAGAAACGGTAGCACAGCTTGCCGCCGATGGCGTGGTCAATCCCACCTACTACTGGCGCAGCCGTGGGACGAGCCGGGGCGGGTCAAAAAGTACCGTGGAGCCTACCAAATGGGGACACACCACCGTCAAGAAGATTCTCACCTTGCAGGAATACTGCGGCGATGTCATTAACTTCAAAAGCTACTCCAAGTCCTACAAGATGAAAAAGCGGATCGAAAACCCGGAGGAAAACCGGGCAATCTTCCTCAATGTCCATGAGGCTATCATTGACCGCCAGACTTGGGAAAAGGTGCAGGCGCTCCAAAAAGGGACGCGCCGCAAAAAGCCCACGGTCACGCAGGAACCCAGCGTATTCTCTGGCCTGCTGAAATGCCCGGAGTGCGGCGGCAACCTCAATTTCCACTTCAACCAGAACAACCACGACATCAAGTTTTTCAGTTGCCAAAATCACAACTCCGGCTATCGCAAGTGCAGCAAGACGCACTATATCCGGCTGGACTTCTTAGAGCAAGTCGTTTTGTACGAGGTCAAGCGGCTGGCCTGCTTTGCCAGCGAATACGAAAATGACTTTATCAAGGCCATGATCGGACGCTCAGCAAAGGTTGCGGAAAATACCGCGCTCCGCAAGCAGCGGGAGCTGGACACCCTGACTGCCCGTGACCGGGAGCTGGATATGCTTTTTGAACGGCTCTATGAGGACAATGTAGCAGGAAAGATCGACGATGCCCGGTTTGCCAAAATGTCCAAACGCTACGAACAGGAGCAGGGCGAAAACGCAAAGAAGATCAAGGCTCTGCGGCTGGAACTGAAAAAGGACGAGAGCAAGCGTATGGACATTGACGATTTTCTTGAAACGGTGCGGCGGTACACGGATGCGGCCACCATTACAAAGCGGATGGTCGCAGAGCTGATCGACCACATTGAGGTGTACCACGCCGAAAAGCAGGACGGCGTTACCAATCAGCGTGTCGTGATCTACTACAACTGCATCGGCGCTTTTGATGTGCCGGATCGCCGGAAGATCCCGGAGGCCGACATTATCATGGAAACGAGAAAAGGCGTAGCACTCAGCTACGCCCCAGAACAGGTTGCGGTATAGGAGGTACGACACGATGAAAGCCTATTTCTATTGCCGCGTCGCTCACGATGATAGCTTTTCTTTGGAACGGCAGGCCGAGGAGCTTCGCCGCTATGCGGAACAAGCCGGGTACACCATCGTTGGTGCTGTTGCCGAGCATGGCTCTGGAATGACCCTTGACCGTCCGGCTCTGCAAGAGGTGATGGAGGCCGTCCTTGCCGGAAAGGTGGATGTGGTGCTGATAAGCAGCCTTGACCGTATAGGGCGGGACTGGGGCATGACAAAGCAGTACATCGCCCTGCTGACCGAGCATAAGGTCAAGCTGCTGTGCCTGCGGGAACGGGTGAGCAGCGACATCTCCGGCGTTTCACCATTCTCTACATAAAAAAGCAGAGTGTCCATTACAGGATACTCAGATCCCATAAGGACACTCTGCATGGTCGGAGTGCGGGGATTTGAACCCCGGGCCTCTTGGTCCCGAACCAAGCGCGCTACCAACTGCGCTACACCCCGAAACAGCTTTTATATTATAATAAGTCAGGCTTGACTTGTCAAGAATAATTTATCACAACTTGCCTGCATATGCTTATCCGAGGTGACAAGCATGAACAGAACGCAGTTTTATATATGCGCAGCCATATTTCTTGCCCTTACGGTGCTGCGCTTTACATCTCCGGCTCTGGCCGAGCGTGTATCCGACGGGATAAGTAAGGCGATAAATATGGAACAGGAGCAGACTGAGGCCGTCATAGAGTTAGGCAAGAGCCTTGCAGACGGAGATATTATTAATGTTGACTGTTCAACAATTCTTGACGGATATTTTTCGGATTCATCAAGAATGTTCTGTATAGGTGATGTTGACCCTGAGATGAGG